>JAABUX010000034.1_pt1 | contig 224594 bp, 207 predicted proteins | sample 5561851 | NCBI WGS metagenome assembly JAABUX01 (sample SAMN10711883, study PRJNA513361) | rock metagenome | isolation source: Antarctica rocks | place: Antarctica: Victoria Land, Richard Nunatak red sandstone | collected 2016-01-03 | reverse complement strand
TGGATAATCTCTGTTCGTGGGTAGCCCTGCTCGACGGCATCTACCACACGTTTTCGCAAATCTTCGGAATAGGCTTTCATCCATTCATTTTATCACACGGCTCAACCTTTCCTCTCTTTGCTGTAGAGAGAACAGGGGTGTCAAAGATGTATGAGGTAAGCTAAATACGCCTTGAGTCGTATACCAATACGCCTTTAAGCATATAAAGAAAATGCGTCTATGGGTTATCCTTTGCATAGTTACAGAAAAGGAGAACTCATGAACACAGAATTTATACTACAAATTCATCATCTCACAAAGCAATTTGGCTCGGTTCGAGCTGTAGATGATGTCTCTTTGGGCATAAGACATGCGGAAGTCTTTGGCTTCCTTGGTCCCAATGGAGCAGGTAAAACTACCACAATCAGCATGATTTTAGGTTTGATGTATCCTACCTCTGGCGAGATTACGGTTTTCGGCAAGCGTGTTACGCCCGAACATAACTCTACCTTGCGTCGCGTCGGGATGATGGTGGGAGAATCGGCACTCATGCTTGCCTTCTCTGCACGCAGAAATCTTCAAATGTTGTCTTACCTCTACCCTGATCTACCGCCAAAACGAATCGACGAAGTTCTGGAGCAGGTAGACCTGCAAACGACGCGCAATCTTCCTGTACGCAAATTTTCAACAGGAATGAAACAACGCCTCGGCCTTGCACTGGCCCTGCTCAATAAACCTGATCTTTTGATTCTGGATGAACCAACGAATGGTATGGATCCGGTGGGCATGCAAGAGATACGCATATTGTTACGCTCGCTGGCTGAACAAGGAACCACCGTTTTTCTCAGTAGTCACCTGTTACACGAAATGGAGCAGATATGTGACCGAGTAGCTGTGATCCAAAAAGGACAGATCATAGCGCAAGGAAAGGTGACAGAACTCCTGCCAAAGCACGATATCGTGCATATACGAACAGCGAATCTAGAGCAGACTGCACAGGTACTCAAAGAACTTCCAGGGGCGAAGTATATCAAGACAGATGCATCTTCTATAGAGGTACAAGAGGTGTCTAGCGAGCAGGTACTAACGTTCCTTGTAACACGAGGACTGACACCAAAAGAAGTCTCTGTCAGTCGCCCAGACCTGGAAAGCGTGTTTCTGGAGTTGACGCAGAAAACAGCATAAGGAGAACATCATGTTTTGGAATCTTCTACGTATGGAAAGTGACAAGATTTTTAGGCGTTGGTTGCTCTGGATTGGTCTTGTGATCGCGATTGCACCAATGGTGATAGCGTTCATCGCATTTCTCCATTTCACCTCAGCGAAGTATTGGATATGGCCTGGGGGCTTAACCAGTGCGCTCGCATTTGCAGATGGCTACGCTCCTGGCTATGGCTATAGTGCCTATCTGCTTGCTGTTGTTGTAGGTGTGGTAACGGCTCAGGAATATTCGTGGCGCACAATGCAGCTTTGGCTGAGCCATGGTATTCCCCGTCCACTGCTCCTGCTCGCCAAGTTTACACTGTCACTGGTTACAGTCTTACTGGTTATTCTAGCGTTTCTCATGGTAGGAGGAGTGACTTCTATCATCTTTGCCTACCAGCTTCATGGAAGCATAGATAGCAGTCACCTTGATATGGTCCAACTGTTCTTGAGCTACCTGCGTACCTGCTATGGTATACTACCCTATGTTGGGTTAACCTTTTTGCTCGTAGTACTGACTCGTTCTGCCGTAGTTGCTGTAACCGGAAGCATATTGTTCATGTTGGCGATAGAACTTCCCCTCACTGCGCTGCTTCCTGCCCTCGGTGAGAACTACGCTCGTATTGCACAGTATCTTCCTGCTGGCCTTGCACAGGCTATGAATGACCAGAACTATAATGCCGCTCATCTTACAACGACAACATTCATTTCGGCTGGTCATCCCAGTCCTCCTATTGCAGCCATTTGTATTGCAATTTATACACTCGTTCTGTTCGGCCTCTCGCTATGGGTGTTTCAACGCCAGAACTTGACGAACTAGAATATCATTTTTGTGTAGGTGTTGTGCTGGCATGGCTCTGAATACCAGCACAACACACCTACAAGAAAGGATAGAGAGAAGGAAACCCTCTTATGCAAACGTTCATACGTCGCATTCCGCGACTGCAATGGAAACTCACTCTTTCCTATGCCCTCATTACCGGAATCGTACTGCTTCTCTTCGAGATTCTTGCTATTGCAGTTATTTTTCTGGTTGTGAATGCGAACCTGCCGCAAATAGTATTGAGTGGAGCGCAACAAGAGGTTCCGCAGGCTACCACGTATTTTGTTCATGGTACACCAGATCGTGAAGGCTTGACTGCATGGCTGAACATTCCTAATCCTTATGCAGCAGGTTCCTACCAAGGAGGCACGGTTGTAGATAAGCAGGGTCAAGTCGTTGCATCGGCTGGTGATACAGCCATTAGTGCGGGTATGGCACTGCAAACACGACTTTCTGCTCAATCCGCGAAAAATCTTCGTTTGGTGTTAGCAGGACGTACCAATTCTCAAGGTCTGGTGAGTCAAGAAGCCAATGGCAGCATCATAGCTATCGTTCCCATTGTGAGCAAAGATAAGATAATTCAGGCGGCATTTATCTTAAAAACCAACAATATATCGCAAGCGAATGGGTACTGGGCTTCTTTTTACCTCTTGTATGTTATTCTACCAAGTATACTTTTTATTCTTTTTGTAGCAGGTGTCATAGGTCCGATTGCAGGCTTTTTCACGGCTCGCAATTTCACTCGTCGCTTTCAGAAGCTGTCCTTAGCGGCAGACAACTGGGGTAAGGGGAATTTCTCTATCTTTGCTCAAGATAGGTCAAGCGACGAACTGGGGCAACTCACACGCCACTTGAATCGTATGGTAGAACAATTACAAAACCTGCTACAAACGCGCCAGAAACTGGCAATCCTGGAGGAACGCAATCGACTTGCGCGTGATCTCCACGATAGTGTGAAGCAACATATTTTTGTCGTTGCGCTACAGGTGGGTACGGCCAAACTGCATCTTGGACCGAATACAGAGGACGTGCAGCAGCCCCTGGCTGAAGCTGAACATGTTTTGCTTCAGGTGCAACAAGAACTCAAGACGCTCATTCGTGAGTTGCGGCCCGTGGCTTTGGAGGGTAAAGGATTAGGCGTTGCGTTACAGGAGCTTGTGACGCAATGGACACAACAAACCAATATTCCCACAAACGTACAACTAGAAAGTACACAAACTTTCCCACTGTTGGTAGAAGAGGCTTTCTTTCGTATAGCTCAGGAAGCTCTGGCGAATGTGGCACGTCATAGTCAGGCAACGACTGTAGAGATTCGATTAGCGTCTGAGCAAGGAAATGCCCTCCTTTGTATTCATGATAATGGACAAGGATTCGCTCTTCATACCACTGATAGGAAGGGATTTGGCCTGCTCTCTATGCAAGAACGCATGAAAGTATTGGGTGGAGATGTAAGTATTGAGAGTACACCAGGACAGGGAACTCGCGTCGTTGCGCGTTGCGAAAGACAACGCATTGAGGTGTAGAGATGGAACGTATTACGATTGCCATTGCAGATGACCATGCACTTGTTCGACAGGGGATACGTACCTTTTTAGAGGCGCACCCTGATCTTGCCATCGTGGGCGAAGCGGAATCGGGCGAAGCAATTGTCCGTTTAGTAACAGAACTGGTTCCCGATATCGTTTTAATGGACCTGCTCATGGCTGGTATGGGTGGCGTAGAGGCGACACGTCAAGTAAAACACATTAGTCCGCATACACAAGTGATCGTGCTCACGTCTTTTGACGACGACGAGTACATCTTTCCAGCACTACGTGCTGGTGTCCTCTCGTACATTCTCAAGGATGTAGGCATTAACGATCTGGCTGAGACGATACGAAAAGCGGCAAGAGGTGAATCAGTCCTCCATCCTCGTGTGGCGGCACGAGTTATGCAAGAGGTACGTAGAGAGAGAAGAGACGTACCTAATCTTTTTACAGAACTGAGTGTACGCGAACTTGAAGTCTTACGCCTCATTGCTGATGGTCTTTCTAATGCAGCCATTGCCGAAAAATTAGTGCTTAGCGAAAAAACGGTCAAAGTACATGTGAGCAATATTTTGAGCAAACTCCACAGGCTTGATCGTACACAGGCAGCAGTGTTTGCCTGGCAGCAAGGACTAGTACGCAGAGAAGACAAATAGGAAAGTATACGCCCCTACACAAGCGTATACTTCACGATCACATTCGCGTAATCGTCCGACATGTAGAGATTGTCTTGCCCATCTATCGCGAGACCTTGCGGCTCGATGAAGCCACGGCTCGCCAGTATTTCGCGTTTGCCTGTGGCGAGGTTGATTTTGATGAGGGCATGCGTATTGATTTGTAGGTCGGTGACAAATACGTTGCCGTATGTGTCCAGCACAACATCGTCGAGCATCCCGAAGTTGCCCATACGTACCGATTTGCCATTCGGTGCAACTTGCCATAACGCACCTCCACATTCATCTGTTACGTAAACTCTCCCCTGTGTATCGACTGCTGCACCGACGGGGCGCGTTATCCCGGATGTAAGCAGCGTCAACCTCATGCCATTGAGACTCATACGATATACATTCCCTGCCGGACTATCAGGCACAATCAACGTGTTGTTCGTCGGGTCAAGGGCAATGCCATCGACACCATCTTTACAGCTCGCGGTACTGGGTACGCCCGGTAGTGTGCGTAGTACCGAGGGTGACATTCTGCCAGGAGCAAGGGCGAGAATGCGGTTTGTCTGTTGTTCCGCGATGATCAACGTGCCATCGTCCAGCATAACCAGTCCTTCTGGTTTCAGTAGGCCACGTACTAATACCGTCACCGTGCCGTTTGTATTAATGCGACTGATTGTACCATTATACGAGTCGCTGAAGAGCAGGCGACCTTCGCGGTCAAATGTCAGGTCATCGGGTCGCCCCACGCCACGTAGTATGGTATGTACAGTGTAGCGTGTATGGGTACTCCCTGGCGTCGGAGTCGTTACTACTGGAGTATGAGGCACAGGAGTAGCGATAGCATGAATTGCTCGCGTTACCTGTATAGTAGGACTATTGGGGGCAGGCGTCCCGGCACAGGATGTAAGCAGAACAAGGCAAAATAGGATGATGGTACAAATGACACTGGCATGATATCTCGACATGGTGTATCCTTCTATACGGTGCCCATACCGTTGCTCGAAAGGGACAGGAAGCTATGGCTATTCTTGAACAGGAACCGGAAGGATTGCTGCCGTCGAAGAGCGACGCGCTGCATCTTCCCAGGTTACGCTGGCTACAAATTCTTGCGATAAGTATATTCTGGTTCGCGCTCAATTTTCACTGGTCCGCACTTGGTATTATCATTCTTCCCAGTCAAGTTTTCAAGCTTGTTGGTGAGTTGCAGAAAGGCGAGGCACTGGCATTTATCCTCGTTCCTGGTGCCTTTGTCTCGCTTTTTGCCAACCCACTGTTTGGTATGCTTAGCGATGAGACACGCGGACGCCTTGCGAGTTTCGGGCGTAGGCGTCCCTACATTCTGCTTGGAACACTCGTCAATGTTGCCGCGCTGGTCTGGATGGCAATGGCACGCGATATTCTCTCGCTCGCGGTTGCCTATGCGCTCATTCAATTTTCCAACAACGCGGCCACCGCTCCCTTTCACGCTCTACTCCCTGATATTGTACCAAAAGAGCAACGCGGCCTCGTCTCCGGTATGATGGGGCTGCTGGCAACGTTTGGTTCAATCAGTGGTGTTATTGTCTCCGGTTTCTTCATCGACTCCTCGAAACCAACGCCGCTCTATCAACAAGGTTTATGGCTAACGTATGGTATCATCATTGCGGTTATGCTTGCTATGATGCTTATTACTATCGTGTCAGTCAAAGAACGTGATATCCTATCGGAGGACCCTCTTATTATTGAACGCTCAATTAAGGCACAACCTCTCGCACAACTTCAAGCAGCGCACTCATGGCTAACACGCAAAATGCTCTTCAATATTTTTGTTACTGTGTTGGCAATAGTCGTTGCATGGGGGCTTATGAATGTGTGGAATGTATTGCATATCGGGAACATCCAGATCAGCAATGATGTGCAGCAGGTCGTGCTAGAGGTTGTTGCGACTATCGGTATCCTGCGCCTTTTTGATTTCCATCCACGACGCGACCCCGATTTTGCCTGGGTACTATTGACGCGACTAGTTATGACGCTCGGTATCTACACCGTGCAGGACTTTTTGCAGTTCTATATGCGTGACGCCGTACACGCGGCACATCCAGAGGCGCAGACTACCAACTTTGTGATTATTCTCTCGGTTACGAGTTTGCTCAGTGCGCTTGCGGCTGGCTGGCTCTCGGATCGCTTTGGACGCAAACGGGTCGTGTATTTCGCAGGTGGCTTTATGGCTGTTGTCGGGTTGATTTTTATTCTCACGCAATCATTATCAATTGTTCTTGCCGCTGGTGCCATCTTCGGTCTTGGCTATGGAGCCTACATCAGTGTTGATTGGGCATTGGTCGCCGACACACTACCCTCGCGGAGGAACTATGCACGTGACATGGGCGTGTGGAATATTTCGCAGTCGCTCCCACAGGTCATCGCGCCCGTTATTGGTGGTCCCTTGCTCGACACCTTCACAAAGAGCGGCCATCCTGTTCTTGGTTTTCAATTGCTCTTTGGTATGGCGATAGTGTATTGTCTGGTGGGTACCGTCACGGTACGATACATCAGAGGTGTGAAAAGATAAAAGTTGCAGGGGCCGTTATTCATAACGCCCTCGTCCCATTCACAAACAGGACGAGGGCGTTATGAATAACGGCTCCTACAGAGGTGGGCAACCAGGGAGTCGAACCCTGAACCTAACGATTAAGAGTCGTGTGCTCTGCCATTGAGCTAGTTGCCCGTAACTAACACAATGATAATAGCATACTCTCTACATTCCGTCAAGAAATTTTCGCTACACAAATTTCGTCGGCATGCTCCTTCAAAATAACCCCTTCTCAAAAATTCTTACTCTTGTTGGTTAAGGTGTTTCATCATGCTTAGCCCTTTCGTACTATATTTCAGACTGTTTCATGCTATCTATTACTGATATGCGCTACTATGCAGACAGTAACAGTTTTACGTATATGCAGGCTATGGATGAGCCTGTATCGTTTGTCTAGTAAAGGAGAATTTCTTGTGCATCCTATCAGTCGCACACGTTACAACAGCCGACGCATTCTAGGATATTTTCAGCAGCATCGGGTAGCGAGTATTGTTGCGGGCCATGTGGTCGTAGCATCATTGCTTGGCATGATTTTACTTAGCAGTGCTTTTGGCTCGACATTATTTGGAGCGTTCGCGCAGTCCGCTTGTTCTAACAGTGATCAGACATACATGGTGGTAAGCGGTGACACATTGGGAGCCATTGCTAGTCGCTATCATGTGACGTGGCAAAGTCTGGCAACCTATAACCGCATTGCCAATGCCAACATGATCTACATCAACGAACATATCTGTATTCAAGGCAGCCACTCCACAGCAAATGGTGGTGGTAGTACCACCTACTCCGGCACGGCTAATGAGACTCGTGGCTGGTCTAACCCTTACCCTATTGGACAATGTACACAGTACGCGGACCAGCGTTTTTATCAACTGCATCACTACTTTGTACCGTGGACAAGTAATGCTAATGCATGGCAGTGGACGGCGCGTGCCTATCAATTCGGCTGGCGTGTCTCAAGTTATCCCTCGGTCGGCGCGATTGTGGATATGCAACCCTGGATACAAGGTGCCTATAGTTTTGGACACGTTGCTGTGGTTGAGCAGGTTCTCTCTGACGGCTCGGTCATTGCCAGCAGCAGGAACTGGGGCGTGTATTATTGGGAGGTCACGAATATCCATATTTATCCCGGCTATGGCATAACCTTTATCTCGTAACCATATAGATATATAACAATACAACACCCTGGCTCATGCATGAGCCAGGGTGTTGTATTGTTATATATCTTCTATATCGGACAACACTTCGCTCTCTTTTATTGTGTAGATGTTTGGCGTATCGTCCTCCTCGAATAGAGGATGATTGATAAACCAATCCTGGCAATCAAGCTCCTCTTCACCCTTTGGAGTGTACAGGTGTTGATAGGTGCCATCGGTTTGCAATTCACTTGCATTGACCGTATCTGCCAGGTACGTCAATAGCAGTTTTTTATAAATGACGGAACGTAAGTCAGCCGATTTGATGGGGAAGAGGGTTTCGACGCGCATATCCAGGTTGCGTTGCATCAGGTCAGCACTGCCGAGATAGACCTCCTCATGCCCATTATTGCCAAAGTAGTAAATGCGGCTATGCTCAAGAAAACGACCAACGATACTGCGGACGCGAATGTTATCGCTTATACCCTTGACACCAGGGCGCAGACTGCACATGCCTCGCAAAATCAGGTCGATACTTACACCCACCTGTGATGCACGATAGAGCAGTTTAATCATATCGGGATCGGTCAAAGCATTGAATTTAAAAATCAGGCGTCCGTTACTGTACTGTTCGTGCAGGCGTATCTCACGCTCGATAAGTTCGGCGAAAGCAGGACGTAACTCGGCGGGTGCAACCAGGAGCGTGTTATAGGTCGTCCCGCGCGAATAGCCAGTGAGCGAGTTGAAAAGATTTGTAGCATCCTCTCCGATAGAGGGGCCACACGTGAAGAGTCCTAAATCCTCGTAGATTTTCGCGGTTGAGGCATTATAGTTACCCGTTCCCAGATGAATATAGCGTTGTAGCCCCTGCTCCTCTTTACGTACCACAAGCGCAACTTTTGCATGTGTTTTCACGTCATACGAACCGAAGACAACGTGTACTCCCGCATGCTCTAACTCACGCGCCCAACCAATGTTATTCTCTTCATCGAAGCGAGCCTTTAACTCGACAAGTACCGCTACCTGCTTGCCATTCTCCACCGCTTTGAGCAGTGCCTGGACGATCACGGGTGCGTTCGCGCCAACGCGGTACAGCGTTTGTTTGATTGCCAGCACCTTCTCATCGTCGGCAGCCACAGAGATGAAGTTGACAACCGAGTTAAAGCTATCGTAGGGGTGATGCACAAGTAGGTCTTGTTTCTGTATGGCACTGAACAGGTCGGCATCTTTCCGCAAAAAGGTAGGAGTACGCGGCTCTAACGGCTCATCCTTGAGGTTCGGACGGTCAAGGCTGTGCAGTTCCATCACTGAGTCCATACCCAGCGGCCCGTCGATCACCGTGAGGTCATGCTTAGTAATCTCCATATTATCGAGCAGTAGGCTACGAATATGCTCTGGCATGGAGGGATTGACCGTGAGATCGACTACGACGCCAAAACGCCGATCACGCACCTCTTGCTCGATGTACTCAAGCAAATCCAGCGACTCATCTATTTGTAACTCAATATCGGCGTCGCGCAGAACACGGAATGGATAGGATTCCCACACATTATAGCCAGAAAAGAGTGTGTTCAAATTGGCAGCTATAACCTGCTCTATCCATACGAATGCAACTGTCTCCTTCTCAGACGGTACCTGCACAGGAACGAGGCGCGGTAGCGTTGGTGGCACCTTGACACGTGCGAATAGCTCGCTCTGTGCCGCATCGCTGATGACAACGGCAAGATTCAGACTGCGGTTCGAGATATGTGGAAATGGATGACCTTGATCGACGGCGAGCGGCGTCAAAACGGGAAACACCTCTTTCTCGAAGTACACACGCATAGCCTCGCGCTGTTGCTCATCGAGTTGTTCAAAGTCGAGAATATGGATATGTTGCGTTGCAAGTGCAGGTTGCAGAGTATCCCGCCAATATTCACGCACTTCTTGTACAAGTGGAGCCAGTCTTTCACGGATAGCTATAAGCTGCTCCTCTGCTGTACGTCCATCGGGACTACGTAGGGTTTTGCTGGATGCAACCTGATCTTTGATACCTGCGAGACGAATCATAATGAACTCGTCGAGGTTAGTTTCAAAAATAGAGATAAACTTTACGCGTTCTAACAATGGATGGCGTTCGTCTTTCGCCTCGTCGAACACGCGGCGGTTGAACTCGATCCAGCTTAGCTCTCTATTGATATACATGTCTGGTTGCTCTAATTCGGGGTGGAGTGTGTCCTGTTGTGTCATTTCCAATAATCCTAATGTCTTCTCTAATACACGTTGCCTTATTGTAACATTCATGCTGAAACGATGCAACGGGACATCGGGCTTCTTAACAAGAAGCGAGGCGATGAAGACCAACGTCTTCATCGCCTCTAGCACATGTCAATCTCCGGGGAGTGTCTCGCCTTTATACTCTTTTGACGAGATCGGAAACGATTGGAGATCCCCAACCGCTTGCGGCATCCCAGCCCCTGTGAGCGTTGTAGCCAGTGATGCTCAGACTACCATTGAGGAAGAAGAACGAATTGTTGCCAACGAGAATATCGTGGAAAGCGGCTGAGTAAGAAGCACTCTTGCCAATTTTGTAGAGCAGGGGATTCAAGAAGCCAATTGACTTACCCTGATACTGGTCGGCGAGTGCAACGATACCAGCCCATTGTGGTGAGCCTGCGCTCGTACCACCGAATATGTGGAATGCACCGCTCTCGTAGCCCAGGACTCCCCCATTGACAGCCGCATCATAAGCCACGTCAGGCAAGCCACGTCCACGGCCAGGGACGACACCTTGCTGATAGTCAGGCTTGGCATAGATAGTGCTGAAGCCACCACCACCAGCGATATTGTAGGGAGTACCGAGGTCCGACTCGTTCCAGACGATTTCTGTCTGATAGCCACCATTGGCTTTTGCGAATAGTTGCGTACCGCCAACCGCTGTTACATATGGGTCAGAGGCGGGAGTGCTTGCACTCAAGATGAAAGACGCGTTATCGCATGTCGGTTGCGCTGCGCCCTGATCGCCAGCAGAAGCCAGGACTGTCATGCCTTTGGCAATCGCGCGACCAAACATCTGATGCTGAAGTACGAGCAGAGTAGGATCGGCACACTTCTCGGCCTCGCCAAAGCTCTGTGAGATAACGTCGCCGAGGCGATGCTGAACAGCATAATTTGTCACACCATACAGATCAATGTCGTTGCTTGTTGGTGCTAGCACAAGATCAATGACTGCACCAGGAGCTACAGCATGTGCCCACTCAACGTCCAGTGTGATCTCGCCTGCCCAGCCAACTTGAATTGGATCTTTGGGATTGAAGGGCGTGAGACCAAGTGGAGCAATAATGTGGAATTTAGGGTTGCTCAGGCCGAATGTGGCATCGAACGTCGCCAGGTCTGTTGCAATAGTGGGACTCTGGTACGCATCGACGATAACAATAGTGCGACCCGCACCTGTAATACCAGCTTTGTAGATAGAGTTATAAGAATAAGCATTGGCGATTTGCTGCGGTGAGTAGCAGCGGAATGGAGCATTGGGCAATTGACATTTGAACAGAATTTGCCCACCACTTGTCCCCACCTTCGTTGTTGGTTGAGTGACTGGCTTTACTATGACTTGATGCGCCTTGAGTGGCGCGGCTGCATGTGTAGCAGACCCTTTTGTCCAGACCAACATGCCGCCAACGATGGCAAGCAGTGCAAACAGCGTAAAGGCTACGCGCAGAACATTTGGTGAGAGCTTTGTAATCCTCACATGAGACTCCTTTTTAATTAGTGGTAGAAACTAGCATCCGTACTTTATTTAATAGTATCCATACTTTTCATAAAAAAGTGGATTGAATGCTCGTCTGATGCACCCCTACACCAGACATAAGTAAAGGAGAGATTGCTTGTGCCATTACGAGCATAGCCTATATTTTCATTCTTGTATATGTTGTAGTACTTTTAGATTATTCTAAAGAATAGTTACAAACGCTCAAAAACCTCTGTCACGGCTCCACAAAAATTATACCTGAATGTCTCATAATGCCCTTTTGTCTTGACACCAGAGAAGGTACTGATGTATTATCGTCAGGTGAGAGTATAATAGTGTTGTAGCACAAAAAGTATCTTTGCACAGACAAACATTGGGCGATTGCTGAAACTGGTAGACAGGGCAGACTTAGGATCTGTTGGTGAAGAGCCGTGAGAGTTCGAGTCTCTCATCGCCCACTTTTCATCCTTTATTTGAACATTGCGTAGGGACCGCTTCATCGCGTCCTTGTCGGTGATCATTCGGCGAAAAGGACGCGATGAAGCGGTCTCTACTGTATACAGGAATACAGAGGCGCAGTTCATTGTAATACGCTGTGTCAGAAAAAATACTATACATTGTACAGAGTCATGTGGACGAATGCGCTTCATATTGACAAGTGGAGGAAATGTGAAGGTCTCGGTAGAAAAGTTGCCAACCAGTGAGGCTGTCCTGAATGTGGAAGTTACCTGGGATGAGATGCAGAAAGCTTCAGATAAGGCATATCGTAAGCTTATACAACAGGTTGACGTACAGGGGTTCCGTAGAGGAAAAGCTCCTCGTAGCATCCTGGAGCGTAAGATTGGTAAGGAAGCTATCTATCAAGAAGGTCTCGATGACCTGATTTCAGAAACATATCGTTCTGCACTACAGGAGCATGAACTTACTCCTATTGCACAACCGACGGTAGATGCCCCGGTCTTCGAGATGGAGCAACCCTATCATTTTAGTCTTACTGTGCCAGTCGTCACACCGCCCGTCTTAGGAGACTATAAGTCGCTACATTTCGAGCGACCAGAGGCCGAGGTGACATCCGAAGAGGTCGAAAAAGAGATCGAGTCGTTTCGTAATCGCCAGACGGAATGGGTAGAGGTTGAACGCCCTGCTGCCTTCAATGACCGCGTAACCGTTGATCTCAAGCTAACATCCGGCGAGCAGAACATCTCAGATTTAAAGGATAATCCATTCGAGTTGACCGATGAGCGTAGTGGCCTGTTCAAGGGAATGGATGAGCAGGTTGTGGGTATGTTGCCTGCTGAGAGCAAAACGTTCTCGACTACCATTCCAGAAGATTACATCAACGAAAAATATCGCGGTAAGCAGGCCGACTTCTACATCTTGCTGCACAGAGTGGAAGAGAAACGCGAACCAGAACTCGACGATGCTTTTGCAGAGCAGGCAAGCGGTGGCGAGATTACAACACTCGAAGATTTGCGTAAAGCTCTCAGCGATAACATTCTTGAGAATAAGAAGCGGAAGATTCGTGACGACCTACGCGAGGAAATACTCAACGGTGTCATAGATCAGGCGCAGATTACGTTGCATCCATTGCTGGTTGACGAAGAGGCGGAAGAGATGTTGCACCAGATGGGGCATCTACTGGAGCGACAGGGCCTTTCTATGGATCAGTATCTCAAGATGACACGCAAGACGCGCGAGGAATATCTCCAAGATGCACGTCCTGATGCAGAAAAACGCGTCAAACAGCAGCTTGTCCTTGATGAGGTTGCGCGTGAAGAAAAGATAGAGATTACACCGGAAGACCTTGAAGCTCTCTTCAATGCCTATGCACAGGCGGGACAAGAGTTGCCGCGCACCGAAGAGCAAATTCGTGCCTTAGCTATTAGCTACCGCCGCGAAAAGGCTATCACGCGTCTTGTCGAACTGACAACTGATCCTGATCCCGATGCAGAGACCGATGAAGAACTTTCAGAAGAAGCAAATGTAGAGAATGCTGAGGCTGCCGCCCTCGCAGGTGAGTCGTTTGTGGACGAAGCAACGGCAGATGCGGAACATGTGGTGAATGGAGAAGGGACGGTCACTTCAGTAGAGGCCGAACCTATAGGAGGTGAGGCATCTGCAACACCTCAACCCGAAACAGCAGAGACGCTGACAACGGAGATACAGCAGTAAGAAGAGGTGGTTCTTGTCTCGCTTGTCTTACAAGATAAGCGAGACACCCAACTGTTCAAATGAGTACAGTAATGACAATATTCAATGACGACACCTCTAAAGGGAAAAGGTGACAGACGTGGCAAACTCGAAAAATGTACGAACAACATATCGTTGCTCATTTTGTGGCAAGAGCCAGGATCAGGTTCAGCGACTTATTGCTGGTCCTGGTGGTGTCTACATTTGCGACGAATGTATCGACCTGTGCCGAGAAATCATCGACGAGGAGCAGGCAACGGTCGCGAAACCGCGTCTGCAAGCAGGCAAGATTCCAGCACCAAAGAAGATTTATGAGCAGCTTAGCCAGTATGTAATCGGGCAGGATAGAGCGAAAAAGACGCTCTCAGTTGCGGTCTACAATCACTATAAGCGCGTCAACGTTGGTATGCAGATCGACGATGTAGAGCTTGGTAAGAGTAATATTCTTATGATTGGTCCAACTGGCAGCGGTAAAACATTGCTTGCTCAAACGCTTGCTAAAGTTCTGGATGTGCCATTCTGTATTGCCGATGCTACCGCATTGACTGAAGCAGGGTATGTTGGTGAAGATGTCGAAAATATTTTGCTCCGCCTCATTCAGACCGCCGACTTCGATGTGGCACGTGCCGAGCGTGGTATCGTATACATCGACGAAATTGACAAGATTGCTCGTAAATCGGACAACCCTTCGATCACACGTGATGTGTCTGGCGAGGGTGTACAGCAGGCTCTCCTCAAGATTATCGAAGGAACCATTGCCAATGTGCCACCGCAAGGTGGTCGCAAGCACCCCCATCAGGACTTTATTCAAATCAACACTGCGAACATACTCTTTATTTGTGGTGGTGCCTTTGAAGGGCTTGATAAAATCGTCGAGCATCGCCTGGGTAGCAACAAAACAATCGGTTTCCGCTCCAAAGGTGAAGAGAACGCTGATGATACCGCCAAAGAGTCTGTCCTGGCACAACTCATTCCTGATGATCTGCTCAAGTACGGGCTTATTCCTGAATTCGTTGGGCGTCTCCCTGTCGATGTATCGCTAGATAGCCTTGACAAAAACGCTCTCATTCGTATCTTGACGGAGCCTAAGAACGCGATCATCAAGCAGTATCAGAAGTTCTTACAGCTTGACCGTGTAGAACTTGTCTTCACCAATGATGCCCTCGATGCGACAGCAGAAGGTGCGCTCAAGCAGAGAACTGGTGCGCGTGGCTTGCGGAGCATTGTCGAAGATGTCTTGCTTGATGTTATGTATGAGATACCATCGCGCGGTGATGTGAAAAAGGTGATTATTAATGGTGATGTTATTACCGAACACAACAAGCCATTGCTAGTGACAAGAAATGATCGCAACTCTGCTTATTCTGAAGATGAGTCTGCATAGTACAGACCCATCCTTATTCTGTAGGGACCGATTTATCGTGTCCTCTCTGTAACTGAAACGTTGACAGGACGTGATACATCGGTCCCTACAGATGTATTTCAAAGGATATCTATAACGAGATAGAAGAAATAGTGAGATGCGAGAAAGACAGGCGTAAATACATGAGCGAGTCAGAACGCCAGGATAGTACACAAAACGGGCAGCGTGTGCGGGAAGTGAGTGAGGTATATCCTCTTGTAGCGTTGAAGAACGTTGTTGTGTTTCCGCATAACAGTCATGCACTGGTTATCGGACGCGAAAAGATGGTACGTGCCATCGAAGAAGCCATGCTGCACCCCACTCGCTCGCTAATCGTTGTCATGCAACACTCCACTGAAATCTCTGATCCCCAGTTCCAGGATATCTTTTCCATTGGTACACTCGTTGAAGTCTTGTCTATACAACGTCAACAAGATGGCACGATACAGGCACTGGTGCGTGGTATTCGGCGCTTAACAATCAACGCGTTCCTTGAAGACGAACCGTTTCTTCGTGCAGAAGCAAGTACACTGCCCGAAATGCAGTATAAAGGTCTTCAAGCAGATGCACTGGTACGCTACACGACCAATCTTTTTGAACACTACGCCCAGCTTAATCGCCGCTTCTCCGCTGAAGATATCAACTCGATTGTGGTACTCAAGACGTTGCCACGCCTCTCAGATACGCTGGGTGCTCATGTCATCAATGATGTTCAGCAACAACAAGAATTGTTGGAGACGCCTGATCCAATGGAGCGTATCAACAAAATATGTGTCATTCTTGGCAATGAGATTGAGATATTAGAGCTTGAGACGACCATACGTAGCCGTGTTCGTTCACAGGTAGATCGTTCTCAAAAAGAATTTTATCTGCGTGAACAGTTACGGGCAATTCAAGAAGAGCTGGGTATTGAAACATCCTCTGAAGCCGAGGAGTTGCGTGTTAAGGTCAAAGAGAAAGCATTGCCGCTAGATGTCGCAGTCAAGCTACGCAAAGAAATTGACCGTCTTGAACGTACCTCTGCACAGTCGGCAGAGGTTACTGTGCTACGGTCATATATCGACTGGGTACTTGCGCTACCCTGGAATGAACGCACCGAAGACCGCTTCGATTTGGTAGAGACGCGGCGTATTCTTGAGGCTGAACACTATGGGCTAGAGGGCATCAAAGAGCGCATTATCGAGTTTTTAGCGGTCCGTCAGTTGCGCCAACAGCTATTCAGGCACCGTGATGGACAGGGCGCGAAAAGTGAGAGTCAAGGGCAGATATTGTGTTTGATTGGGCCACCAGGAGTTGGCAAAACGTCGCTGGGCCTGTCAATAGCACATGCGCTTGGACGCAAGTTCGCGCGTATCTCTCTTGGTGGTGTGCATGATGAAGCTGAGATACGTGGACATCGCCGTACCTATGTTGGTGCCCTCCCTGGCAGAATTATTCAGAGCATGAAAACCGTTGGAGTACGTAACCCTGTCTTCTTGTTAGATGAGATCGACAAGCTTTCGTCCGAGTATCGTGGCGATCCAGCGGCGGCATTGCTAGAGGTACTTGACCCACACCAAAACAACAGTTTTACCGATCATTACCTTGAGGTGCCGTTTGATCTTTCAGAGGTGTTTTTTATCTGCACTGGCAATGTCAAGTATCAAATACCACGCGCGCTCGCGGATCGTATGGATATCATCGAGTTGCCAGGGTATATGCTGGATGAGAAGGTGAACATTGGCTCACGCCATCTACTGCCCAAAGTGTTGAGTGAACATGGTTTGACGCCGGAGCAGCTCAAGATACCACCGACTGTCATGCAGCACATCGTCACCGACTATACCCGTGAGGCGGGGGTACGCAACCTTGAACGCCAATTGGCCGCAATCAGCCGTAAGGCAGCACGGCGCGTGTTGGAGAAGCCGAATACGCATCTCCGTCTCACTACGCATGGTCTTGAGCAGTATTTAGGTGTGCCACGTTACAGTAGTGCGCCTCCGGTGCAACGCTCAAAGATCGGTGCTGCAATGGGACTCGCTGTAACAGAAAACGGTGGCATGTTGCTGTCGGTCGAAGTTGTCACCATGCCGGGGAAGGGTGAGCTACTGATTACGGGTCAACTTGGTGATGTGATGCACGAATCGGCACGTGCAGCCCTCTCGTATATTCGTACACGGGCAGAAGAACTGCAACTCGACTCCAATTTCCAGGAAAACATCGACCTGCATATTCATCTTCCAGAGAATGCGCTACCGAAAGATGGTCCCTCTGCCGGTATTACTATCGCAACTGCGATCATTTCGGCACTCACACGTCGCCCTGTACGCAGTAATCTTGCGATGACAGGGGAGATTACGCTCTTAGGCAGTGTACTCGCCGTTGGAGGCTTGAAAGAGAAAGTCTTAGCGGCACATCAAGCCAATATCACACACTTGATTATTCCTGCTGAAAACAAAACCGAACTTGCAGAGATTCCCACAAAAATCCGGCAAAGCCTTCAATTTACGTTAGTAGAAGATATGGATCAGGTTGTTGACGCTGCATTGCTTGAGGCTCCAACTGAGGAAGAGCAAGAAGCCTATCCTCGTACACCATTACTCCATCTGGATGAACACCTTCCAGTACGCCAGGAGCCATACGAGCCACAACGCGATAGTAACAATCGACCATCAGACGTTGTTGCTAATGAGCCGTGGGAGCAAGACAATATGGATTCATCTGCTTTCATGATTCCCCCGGTAGAGCATCACGAGTACGATGCACCGTAGGCGCAGGGGAAACAAACCGATACGCAAAAATAAGTTTAGCTAAATCGCTCTCTCGTTCGTTATATTGGTTGAGGAGCTTATCTTATACTAACTGACGGATAGCGTACCCAACTTTTATGAGTATGCTACGTATAGATTGATAAGAGTAGGTGTAGGTTGAACGATAGACCTCCCAATAGCTTCCCTCGCCGACGTTTTCGGAGAGAAGATGCAATGCTTCTCCTGCAATGATTTCTTTTTTATGTTAAGAGAGGACAGACTCATGAGTTATCAGGGACAAGACCCTAACCAGCAAGGGCAAGATCCAAATGCTGGTCAGTATGGTGGTTACAATCCCGTTCCCCAGCCTACCGACCCATACAGTGGACAACAATATGGGCAACCTGGACAGCAAGCCCCACAAGGCGGTTATGCTGGCTACGGTCAGCAGCCGCAACAACCGAGCTATGGGCAACCTGACTATAATCAACAACAGCAGGGCTACCAGCAACCTGGCTACGGTCAACCAGGGTACCAGCAACCAGGGTACCAGCAACCAGGGTACAGCCAGCAACAACAAGGCTATCAGCAACCTAGCTATGGACAGCCAGGTTATCAAGCACCGAGTTACGGACAGCCTGGATATGGGCAACAGCAGTATGGTGCAGGTATGGCATCGGGTGATAGTACACTGAATATTGCGCCTAATATTGCTGCATTATTAAGTTACTTACTTATTCCATTCTTTCCTGTTGCGGCACTTATTATCTTTCTGATGGAGAAGAGAAACCGTTTTGTTCGTTTTCATGCACTACAGTCTCTAATCTTTGGGGGAGGTTTGATTGTATTGTCAATTATTGTGCGAATTGTTGCATATATTCCTATTTTAGGAGCTGTTATTGCTTGCTTATCGCTTATCGTTACCTTAGCTGCATTGGTCCTTTACATTGTTCTCATGATACAGGGCTTCCAGGGCAAAATGTTTAAGTTGCCCATCATCGGCGACTACGCCGAGCGTTATGCCAATCAGGGCATTCAATAAAGTTCGTTGTCAAGAAAAAAGTAGTGGAAAGGACCAGTAGCATATGCGCTACTGGTCCTTTCCACTACTTTTTTCTTGACAACAGAAAACCGCTTGTATAGGCGGGTGAGACGGCAGCTTCCTATTTTCCCGTGGGGCTGCCCCCAAAGTATCGTGAGAGCTGAAGAGCTTAACTTCCGTGTTCGGGATGGGAACGGGTGTACCCTCTTCGCTATAGTCACCAGCTCACCTGCACATGCAGGCGGTTTCTCTTGACACGATGTATACTACCATAGACCTTGCGATTTGTCAACGCTTTTTTGACGTTTTTTTGAAAGACACGAAAATGTATGCTGCTTTGCATTGATAGGTATGCCAGGAAAACTTGCGATTGCCCCATAACGGCTAGTAAAATAAGGCCATTAATACGGTTATTATAAGAAGCTAAAAGGATAGATAGTATGTCGGAATATGCACAGATACAGACGTATGCCACCTGTAATGAACGCACATATGCAATGGTTGCCTCTCACTATCGGCTCGTACTTGAACAACTTGGCTGCACCGATACTCAGGTACTCCAATGGCTCGATGCTCTCCAATGGCCTGCATCCGAAGATGATGGTCTGGGTGATATTTATGCCGCTCCTTTTGCTCTCGCCCCCACAGAAGCTCCAACTAGGAAGATTGTCTGTGCAGGTATAGAGGTAACGCTTTATATAGATGCAGCTATCCCCAGTATTGAAGGGCATCCTACATGGGTTGGTTTCAATCTGCTCTTTGAGACAGAGACACTGCGAACGGATACTACGGCCCCCTACTCTGTTGAAGCTGGCGCATCGCTCTGGAACATTGTGCAGAAACAGGCGGGTGCATTCCGTGAACTGGGCGCATATTTCACAGATGAGTGGCAAGAAAATCAAACCTGGGGTGCCATAATTGCACACCTTGGCGATCCCTGGGCCTTTGACTTGGCTATCTTCCCTCGTGTACGCTCTGAATATTTTTCAGAGGTTCCAGCAGGCTTCAAGGGTACAGTAACATCACAAGGTTTTGGTTTCGCAAGGGTGAATCGCTGGCAACAGTTGCCCTGGGAGTGGGAAGGGAACTATATACAGCATCAAGCAGAGGAGAAATAACGCTAATTTCTAATCGTCTCTTAATGTTTGGAAGTGATGATTGTGTTATGATTAGAAAACTGAGAAAGAAAACAAATGACAGAAGCATTTATGAGCAAAACATTTATTTGGAGGTAACAGTATGTCACCATCTATCCTGGTTATCGATGACGAAGAAAGCATTTTAGAAGTGGTACAAATCGTTCTTGAGGGAGAAGGATATACTGTCCAAACGAAGATGGACAGTTCCATCTTGCAACATCTCACTGCGTTGCCTCATCTTATCCTGCTTGATGTCTTGCTAGCAGGAGAAGACGGGCGCGAAGTGTGCAAGCGTATCAAAGCAAATCCACGTTTACAGCATATTCCTGTTATTATGCTTTCCGCCCATTCTGATGCAAACAAGATCGCTGATAAGAGTGGTGCTGATGCATTTCTCGAAAAGCCTTTTGATGTCGATGTGCTGATAGATGTTGTGCAGCAGTATTTGCAGGCTGTGCCAGCTTCTAACCAGGAGTAATTATTTTCTTGCCACAAGAAAATCCTCTACAATTTTTGTGGCCTCCTGTGCTATTGTAACATCGCTACCATCAAGCCAGACGATATGTGCATCACGGCGAAACCATGTGAGTTGCCGACGCGTAAAATCATGAATGGCGTATTTTAAGCGTTCCACCATTTGTGCTTCACTGGTATATTCACTACGCAGCCAGCGAGCGATGAAACGATACTCAAGACCCAATGCCTCTAGCCGCTCATGAGTGACGCCAGAGGCGAGCAGGCTCTGAACTTCCTGCACCATGCCCTGCTGCATTCGCTCGTCTACGCGAGCGTCGATACGTCGATAGAGGGTTGCACGCGGCCATTGTATTCCTAACAAGAGACTTCGATAGAGCGGATGAGCAAGGCTGCGTTGCTCTGAAAACGGTTTGCCAGTAGCGATACAGACCTCTAACGCTCGAATGACGCGCCGAGGGTTACTGCGGTCAATTACTGTGAAACTCCTGGGATCACGCTCTTGCAGTTCCGATAAGAGATCGGGTAATGGACGCTGTTCAAGTTGCATACGTAGTGCTGGCTGTGGCGGAACCTGCGGCATATCAAGGTTATCCACAACGGCCTGGATATAATGGGGCGAGCCACCAACTAGAAATGGCACATGTTGACGTGCCAGGATTGCATCAATAGCTGCAATAGCATCGTGTTGAAATTGCGACACGGTATACATTGCGTCCAGCTCAACCACATCCAAGAGATGATGTGGTACCAGTGCCTGTTCTTCTGGCGAAACTTTGGCGGTCCCAATATCGAGGCCGTGATACACTTGACGCGAGTCCGCCGAGACAATTTCACCGTGAAAGTATTGCGCGAGTGTAATCCCCAATGAACTTTTGCCAGATGCCGTTGGACCAAGTACAACAATGAGGAGCGGTTTGTTCTCTGTCATGGCGTTTTTTGTTGTCCATGTCGAAGAAGTTGATCGACACGTAGCACCAGACCGACACAGACTGTGATACCAAGAATGACGCCAAAAGGTGTGAAACAACCAAGGGCAAAGCCAGACGTTAGCGCGAAACCGAGTATACCACCGATCACAGCAGCTACTCCGATAAATAATTTGCGCTGATGCAGCAAGCCCCAACCCGCGCCATCCAGAATGTGGTCACTCAAGACAGGTGTTGTGCCAAGCGTTGCACCAATGGCGGTGATGAATAACATGATGCTGAATTGAAGGGCAGGCCGACTACCGTGTACGCCAAATTGCCAGATGATTTCGACAATGGCGAGCAGTACCAGCGCACTACCCATACCAGTGCAAGCACGGTTGATGATGTCATGGACGGTCCACTTGCGATTCCAGTATACGGACAGTGAACCAAGTGTGGCCGTTGGCACAAGTAAGACGAGCAGCAATATGAACCAGGGACTGGGTGGCAGTGCGACATGAACTATTGGTGTCAAGAGCGTATAGCAGAGGCTCGCGACCATAAACGCTGCAACAAAGGCAAGGATATATTGCATCCATGTGCGTTGTGTTATTGTGGCATATAAGGGGTCCCATCCTGCCGAAGTTGTACCATTTGTGCTTTGTGCCGTTGGAGTGCCATATTTGGTCTTATACTCATTATCACGGAGTGTTGCTGCCTGTGGCAGGCCAGTTTGCACAGCTTTGACTTTAGGCTCTGTCGCGACCTGTACCGCTTGTACTGCTTGTACTTGCGCGGAACTGATGGCGCGACCTTTGCCCGTAATGGGAAGTGCGCTCATCGTACCCATTGTCAGGTCGTCCTCATCGTCGTCATCGAGGTCCGCACCAACAGTTTTCCCACTGCGGCGACCATTTGCTGGCAAGCCAAAATTAAGAATGTCCGCCTCGACCGCCACTACAATATCCTGCTCCTCGTCTTCCGGCGAGATGAGAATAGTTCCTGTATAGTGCGTTGAGCCGTGTAGTTGTGTACTATTGATGCGTACATTGATGCGCGTACTCATGCCATCGAAGATAACCTGATCGGGCACAATCCACGGCTCGGTCGCACGAATGACGCCTCTTACATGCGTACCTTGATTGCCTGTAATTGACAGCGTGAGCGGTGCCGAGACACCCTGGTAAACCTCACCAAAATCGAGGTTACGCGGCTGTGCCTGAACATTTGAGTGTGGAGCGCGTGAGAACCAGCCGCGACCAGGAGTGCTAACTGGTGTATTGGGGGTGATAGAACCCGACGTACTACCTCGTTTCGCCGATGCTGCAGGACGAATACGCGCATTCGGCCCCATTACGGCTCGTAAGAATTGTTCAACGGCCTCCTGCGGATCATCAACCGTGGTGCGAAGTTGTCGTGCGACACGGGCTAGGCTCTCTTCACCAAGTTCGCGCAGCCACGACTCAATCTCGCCAGCCGCCAAATAATCGGATGCCTCCTCTGGATGACGGGCACAGAGGTCCGCGAGTTCCTGTGGTGTTGTCGCCTGCTCCCCATTATCGAACACGAAGGTACCCACGCCCAGCAGCGCACGACGAAATGCGGCCACGCTGTTGTAACGGTCTTCTTGCTCCAGTGCTGTAGCCTTTTCGAGTGCGCGTGCCACGCTTGGTGAAATGCGCGGATTGGTAGCTCGTACATCCTTCAAGCCAAAGCCTGTCTCAGACAGCGTGTTTGTCATGAGTTGAAAGATGGTCATTGCTAGGGAGTAGATATCGGCACGCTCGTCTGTTTGTGCTTTGCCATATTGTTCTGGTGGCGCGAAGCCGGGGGTGCCGAGTAGCTGTGTGTCCTGTGCGCTGGCCGGGCGGAAGAGGCGAGCGATGCCGAAGTCGATAAGCTTGATGCGTCCCGTTCGCATCAACATAACATTGCCGGGCTTCATATCGCGGAAAATGATGGGTGGATTTTGACTATGTAAATATTCTAATACATCGCATAGTTGCCGTGCCCAACCTAGTACGCGCCGCTCTGGAAATGGGCCACCGTTGCGCTCCAGCATATCTTCGAGCGTAGAGCCATCGACGTACTCCATAACCATGAAGTACCGTTGGTTCTCGGTAAAGAAGCCAGCGAATGCTGGTAAATTGGGATGATTCAGCCCCCAGAGCATCTTCGCCTCATCCTTGAAGTTCTGGATGGCCTGGTGTCGCTCGTCCGGTGGTACCATCGAGAGGCTCATCTCTTTGACCGCACAGAGTGTTTGCCGCTTCAGGTCGCGTGCCTTGTAGACCGCGCCCATGCCGCCATGCCCAATTGTCCCCATGAGCATATAGCGTTTGTGGAGCAAGGCACGACCGAGTTGCCCTGTTTGTGTATTTGTTGGCCCACTTTGCTGACTGATGACGACCCCCCAAATATCTCTTCTATAGCTAGTATATGATGTGTATGTGCGTATTTCAGTATAACATACGGCCTATAGTACATACTACCTATTTGAAACTAATGTTCAATCTGCTTTTGGATACTCGCATACTGCAAATCTCGCGGTGCAGAACATAAATTGAATGACCGCTCTCCCTGTATAGACGCAAAAGCCGTTCACTCTATAAAACGGATGAATAGAAGAATACTCGCATAGTATATTTGCATAGGCAAGAAAGAAAGATGCTGCCCTTCCTTCCAATAAATACGTTTGTCGTTGGCATTTAGTGGCAAAATTGGTAGTTCACCAGGGGATAGAGGTACGTCGCTGAAAGAAATTACCTGTTGGCCCATCATCAGGCAATGTTGCTAGCAAGACAGGTGTATCGGCTCCATCCTGGGCTGTCGTTGGAGCATATGACCCACCCATAGAGGTTTGCACCCATCCTGGACAAGCAGCGTTTACCAAGATATTCGTTTCTTGTAGTTCGGAGGCAAGGAGAACTGTGAGCGCATTCAAACTTGTTTTTGATAAGCAATAAGCAGGCCATGTCCCTTCGCGCGCCCCTAGTTCTGCAAACGCGCCAAGACTAGCCGAGATATTGACAATGCGTCCATAATCGTTACGTTTCATAAGCGGTATAAACGCTTCACAAAGACGCCACGCTCCAAATAAATTTGTCTCCAACGTCTCTTTAGCAAGAGCTATATTCATTGTGCTTGGATACTGGTCTCTATCAATAAGGATATCTGCATTGTTCACAAGAATATCGAGTCGTCCAAACTCGTTTTCCACAACCTGTGCAAGCTTTGCCACACTTGCATCATTCGTCACGTCAAGCTGTTGAGCGACGACAGATTGTCCAACTACTCCTAATTCTTGCACGGCTTCCATTGCCTGTTGCCGTTTCCGAGCGGTAAGAATAACAGTGATGCCCTGTGCCGCAAGTTGCTTGACGATCTCAAAGCCTATGCCTCGGCTGGCTCCGCTTACCAGGGCTATTCGGGGTGTTTCGTGCATGGTTTTTGTCCACTTCTAATATGATAAGGCCATACTTTGTTTTTCTCGCTCACATGCCTTATTTGCCAGTTCTACATACTCTGGTACTATCTCAATACCAATATAATTTCTTTTTTCGCGAATAGCCGCCACAGCCGTTGTTCCACTGCCCATGAAGCAATCAAGTACAACATCATCGGGTGCTGTAATGAGCTTTATAACGCGTCTTGGCAACTCTAAAGGAAATTTTGCCTCGTCGTCGTCATTCGCTCGTACAGATGGAATGTTCCACACTGCTCGTGATCCCCAGGTACCCCATTCTTCGGAGGTAAGCTTGTTGCGATCAACGATAGTTGCACCGGGTTTCCAGAAAAAATAGAGGTACTCGAACTCATCTACTGCACGGTAGGACAATGTATGCCACTTCGAGTTCTCCCATGCAGGGTCTTTTACCCAGACACGCCGATCATAAAGATACAAGTCTGCATCTGCACTTGCTGCTTCCACTAATCCACCAACAAGATGTACTCTTGTCTGTGTATTATATTTGCCGCCACGAATGTTATTTCCATTGAGCCGTTGGTCTATCGTCTGTTCACTACAACCAAGTAGTTCTGCTAACTGGTAACGGTTGTAACTGGGATAAGCCTCTTTTGCTGCCAGTACATCTTCACTTGTTACAGATGATCGTTGTCGTTTGAGATTTACCGCTTGAAAACGAGGCATAGCAGGGTCGGGGAATACAAGGATATCAGCAATATTGATAACGAGAAAGCCCCCAGGCTTGAGGATAGGATAATGGAGCCGTATAACTTCTTTTAGTAAACTGCTCCAATCTTCGTATGACATGTCTTTCTCGTATTCTTTACCCACATGATAAGGGGGAGACCAGATACTACATGCAACTGAGTTTGGCTCTATTTGCTGTAGTAACTCACGAGCGTCTCCTAAATAAATTTGGTTTATAGCTAATGACATATAAGCTTTCCTTCACAAAAATATTATTGTAGAGATACTTAATACATACTATTTAGCTCCACTCCAAACGCTAGTGCAACCAAAGTCTCTATAGCCTCCTCTTTCTTTACTCGTTCTTGGGTAGAGGGAGAGGAGAATAGCAGTTCTTTCACGAGTGCTACAATATCTTGGCTTACCTGCAAGGAAGGGTCAGGCAAGGGATATTTCTCGACATACTGTGTGAGATAGCGGCGGCGTCCTGCGTAAAGTTTGTTGTTAAAGGCTAGATCATGGTAGCGCGTCATAAGATGCGAATTGGCAATACCGACGATAAGAAAAAGAACATCAGGTGACTGATTAGCATTTGGCACAATCCAGTAGCAGTTACCATCAACGATACATCCTTGTGCATCATAAAAGAACTTTGGCTCAGGACTGATATCAGGAAATACAAGCTTGGGTTGTTGCCATGCCGACGGCTGTTGTGGTACCCAGATTTCATACCACTGGCGTTTTGCTTCCAATACGTAGGTTCTACTTGCTAGTCTATCATAATGCTTTCTAAGATAGGCGGCAGCTTTAGGATATTGATGTAGATCAATGGCTATGCGTTTTTCGTTCTTGATCGTGTGTGTATATAACACTTGACGGAGCGGCACATTCTCTACTTGAGGTTGCCAACGCTTCGCATTTTCTTGCGATAAGAGCTGACGTAGTACCGTTTCCTCTGGTTGAAGCTCTTGCGGTAATTGTGCCCAGTCTTCTCTGATAAACACCTCATCGGCTGTTGTCTTGATACCGACTCGTACTTTTGCTATATCGCAGATACGAGTAGTGGCATGTGTCGTAATTGTTTTTAGCCATTTATCCTCGTCTAATGTCGCCATATTCCAGGGATCATCTGATGAAGCAGGAAGAGCAAGAGTTCCATGTGCGATAGTAAAGTGTTGTCCCGCAATGCTATAATCGCGGCTCTGACCGTCCTCTAGTGCTGTATAGACCGAGTGTTTTGTCTCTTCCTGTATCGGTGTTCCTACTTTTGTATTTTCATAAATGCGTACAAAGGTGGCATGATTTTGTGATGTTGCTTTGCTTGTTCCACCATGAAGTTTTTTCTTGCCTACAAAAATAGCGGGCAGTACGGCAGCCTCAAAAAGTTTGGTGTCTCCTAGATCAATGATCTCGATAATATCGTATTCACGCGCTAAAAATGTACGGACAGCAGAGCCACCTTGTGTCGTCAAAAAGCGATTAGAGGTTATCACGCCAAGCACACCACCAGGGCGTAGTTGATGCGTCATGGCAATAAGAAAAGCGTGATAAAGGTCAACACGTCCACTCAAACCAAATACACTTGCTAATGTTTGGGCTTTTGCTGCTCCAAGCACTTGTGTTCGTACATAAGGTGGATTAGCAATAATGATATCTACAGGCTCTATCGGCGTGGATTGTTTTGACTCATCAAAAAACAATTGGTGTTGGATTATAGCATTTTCATAAATATCTAAAAAATCATTTTGTTGTAGTACAACTTGCCTTGTAGAACTATGCATGAGTCGTGTACGAGCAGTCTCTACTGCCTCTTTATTGGTTTCAACGCCTATAAGTGTCGTTTTGCTCAGTGCAGATTGTGGGAGCATTTTAGCGAAGGCGAGCAGTAATTCGCCATCGCCACAGGCTGGGTCCAGAACGCTCATAGTCTCTATTGTATCTAAAGAAAGTGTCTTTATAATTCGACGAGCTACAAAGCACGCCAATTCATGCGGAGTAAAGTGCGCTCCGTGCGCTTTTTTCTCGGTTATTTGTTTCATTGCTACACACTACTATTCCCTTCTACTAGCTTTTTTATTGTAACGGATGAGAAAGAGTTTCGCGTTGCTGTGAGTATATCATAGGTTAACATACTTTATAGCAGAGCTAGTAATATGGAATTTTTGCTCGTTCTTGTGGTATACTATTGGGGTTGAAAGTGACCCGAGTTTTGTGGAGGTCAATACTGTGCGTGCAGACCGACTTATCTCTATTCTGCTGCTGCTGCAGACACGTGGACGCATGACCGCGCACGATCTGGCGCAACACCTCGAAGTTTCTGAACGAACAATTTATCGCGACCTCGATGCATTGAGCATGGCCGGTATCCCACTGTATACGGAGCGTGGTCCAGGAGGCGGCTGTTCGCTGCTTGATGGCTACCAGACGCGGCTGACCGGACTGACAGAGATGGAGATACGCGCCCTTTTCCTTGCGACGCTGGCAGGTCCACCTGTTGAGCTTGGTATGGCGAAAGCATTCAATGATGCTTTGCTTAAAGTCTCTGCCGCTCTGCCAGCGTCCTCGCGCTACAACGTAGACTCCACACGCCAACGTTTTCATGTCGATACATCCTGGTGGCATCACAATACTCAAGTAATCCCTTGCCTACAGACGATTCAAGAGGCTGTGTGGCAAGATCACAAACTCTGCATACGTTACTGTGAAGATGATGGTAGCCAGCAATCGTATCTTGTAGAACCGTATGGACTTGTGACGAAGGCCGCTACCTGGTACTTGATAGGTATGCTTGCTGATACGCAACACGTTTTTCGTGTGGCAAGGATTGTGTACGTAGAGGCAACAACGCTGGCGTTTACACGTCCAACTGACTTTAATCTTGCCGCGTGTTGGAAGGCGTATCGGACACAAGTCGAGGCGAACCACCCATCATCTGCAGTTGCGTTGCGGCTGGCTCCCGATGAAGTACACATGCTGCCGTATATGCTGAGCGAATGGGGCTATACGCTTGTTGAGCGTAAAGAAATTTCATCAGAACACACTGTCTCACGTAGTCCACGCCAGCGAAACCAACAAAAAAAACAATTTATATATCCTCGTACTCAATTCCAACAAAAAAAAGATTGTCCCCTTTACAAAAAAAGGCATTTTGGTCTTTCAAAAAAAGCATTTTGTCTTGCTATATAAAAAGATTTCGCTCCCTAGCGGTTTGAGAGGAGAAAATAACAAGCATAACCTTATGCCCTGGATATCCAAATTTCCTAGTGAACGTGGCTATTCTCTACAATGCGTTCAGTTTCTGTTATATTTTATAGAACAGGCTAGCAAACCTAAAAAGGTACAATGGATAGTTCTTTCTAAAGAAGAGGGCCTGCAAATAACTTTGCAAGGCACAAAGAGAGAGGAGGACCGCCAATGACGAAGGTACTCGTTGTCGATGACGATCAGTCCATTCGTGAGATGCTTTCTATGATGCTTGAGTATGGCGGTTACGATGTTTTGCAGGTGACAAATGGCTTAGAGGCGTTAGAAGTTCTCCGCACCTCGTCTATACGGCTGGTGGTGTTACTTGATATGTTCATGCCTAAACTAGATGGACGTGGAGTACTACATACTGTTGCTGCCGACCCACACCTTGCCACTTTCCACAATTATATTTTGCTCTCTGCCGATCCCGACCTGCATTCGTTTACTATTGAAACGTCCGCCACATTTTCCGTTCCAGTTGTCGCAAAGCCTTTTGAGATTGATGATCTGCTCAATGCGGTCGATTCTGCAATGCAAAGCGTAGCTATAGATATGTGTAGCGCATAAAACTTCTCCGCTTATTTTGCATGTACGTGTCAGGTTTCATTCGCTGGCGTAAAATCGACGGTTCCGCTTTTGCCACCACTCTTCTGAGCAACGTAAGCTTGTTCGAGTGTAATCGTGGTATCCACACCTTTACACATGTCGTAGATGGTGAGTGCCGCAACGGTAACGGCTGTAAGTGCCTCAACATCTACGCCTGTTTTGTAGGTGGTGCGTGTACGTCCCTCTATGAAAATCAGCCCCTGCATGCTATCGAGTTTGAAATGCAGGTCGATATGGGTCATGGGCAGCGGATGGCACAGTGGAATAAGCTGTGGTGTCTGCTTAGCCGCCATAATGCCCGCTATTTTTGCTACTTCAAGCACACTACCCTTCGAGACCTGGTTGGTTTCAATGAGGCGTAGTGTTGCAGGCAAGAGACGAACACGACAATGTGCGATAGCTTCACGCATCGTTTCGGGACGATGAGTTACATCCACCATATGAATATTGCCGCTCTCATCCAAATGCGTAAGTTGCGTGGGAGAAGATTCATTTGTCATTGGAATTTGCCTTTTGATGATTTAACTGTAGAAAGCTTGATTATGCTCTTTAACGTTTTCATTTGGGAACGGGCGACCACAAGGGCCGCCCGTTGGTTTTTTCGCTCCCCTCATTATTTGTTTAAACAGCATTGTCACGCCTTATAAATATCATGCCGCTGCTCTATCAACGACCTCTAATTTGCCTGTGATGATATCAATAACGAGACCGTGAATCGGAATCTTTGGTAGATATGGACTGTTACGGATAACATTGACGACCTCACGCACATTGAGATGCACATCATTGAATGCGCCAACCCATTGTAGTAGTCCGTTGACATCGCCCAGACCTTCGCGTTTAATTAGCGTGTCAGGGTCTACTCCCAGTGCCTGCATAGAAGCGATGAGCGCAGTAGGATTTGCGTGGGCAAGACCGCACTGCGTATGCCCAATAACCATAACTTCGCGTACACCGAGCAAATAGATGCTGCCAGCAAGTGAGCGAATGAGGTCGTTCGCGCCGCCCCCACGCTCCGGTATCGAGATTGTCGCGCCAGCGGTACGCATCTCTACCACGTCGCCGCGTTGTATCCCAAGTGCCGTTTCAAACATCTGCACCAGTCGGCAATCCATGCATGTGACCACCGCCAACTGTTTGCGTGGTGCGTGTCCAATCACAGGGGGCTGTTGTTCCCGTAAGAACTGCTCGTTTTGAGCGAGAACTTCGTCTAGTCGCATAAATGAAATATCCTTGTTATACATGATGTTGGCATTGTGAAGAGCATTTCCATATGCATACTCTTCGTAATACCAACATGCCATCTAGTCGCCAGAAGCGCCAGAGAAACCAATTTTACCATCAAAGGTGTAGAGATTTTCAGTCTTGATAAAGTCGAAACCAAGCTCGTCAATATGATGCAGCAGGGTAACAACTTGTTCATGGTTCACTGCTCCTCCCTTTGTACCTGCTAAGAAGCGGCAACGCCAGTGGTCGGCATAGGTGGTCTCAGCCATGCCATGCGGCCAGACCTTTGCACCACGACTGGTTATCATCGTCAGTGCAAGTTGCCCATTGCTTACTCGTTGGATACTTTCACCGAGCTGATCGGGTGTGCCATCACTCCAATCCAGGTAGACATCGACGCCAACAAGCTCTTTTTTGGCGTTCTGGTCGGGATTTGCCGTATGCGACAGGTGTGCCTGATCTGGTGCTGAGGAGTAACTGACGGCTTTGAGCGTCTGTGGCTTCTGGCCCAGATGTGCGACAACGGCTTCGGCAAATTCTTTCGTGCCGACTTTTTGCTTGCTCACACCCTCGACAAAGATATCGTAGGTGTGAATGCCATCTTCGATGGTACGTAACCATGCATTATGTACGCTTGTTGCAACCTCTGGCTGCTTGATATGCACCAGCATCATAACTGCACCAAGCAGTAAGCCAGATGGATTGGCGAGATTTTGGCCTGCGCGACGTGGTGCCGAGCCGTGAATGGCCTCGAACATGGCGAAATGGTCGCCGATATTGGCGGAACCTGCGAGACCAACCGAACCAGCAATCTGGGCGGCAACATCCGAAAGAATATCACCATAGAGGTTCGGCATCACGACAACATCGAATGCCTCCGGTGTGTCGGCGAGTTTGGCTGCTCCAATATCGACAATCCAGCTTTCGTTCTGAATGTCTGGATATTCTTTCGCGATCTCGTCGAATGTTCTGTGGAACAAGCCATCGGTCAGCTTCATAATGTTATCCTTCATGAAGCAGGTGACTTTCTTACGATTGTTGCTGCGTGCATACTCGAAGGCATAACGAATAATCTTCTCGGAGCCAGTGTGACTGATGAGTTTTAGTGATTCCATCATGTCGTGTGTCTGGCGATATTCGATGCCTGTATACAAGTCTTCTTCGTTTTCACGCATGATTACCACGTCCATCTTAGGGTGTTTGGTGTCGATGAACGGATAGTAGGCCACACATGGCCGCACGTTTGCGTAAAGTCCAAATGTCACACGCGTTGTGACGTTCAGGCTTTTGTACCCACCGCCCTGTGGAGTTGTGATGGGAGCCTTGAGAAATACCTTTGTACGGCGCAGCGACTCCCATGCACTCGGCTCGATACCTGCACTGATGCCACGCAGATAGACCCTTTCGCCAACCTCGATTGGCTCAATGTCGATGTGTGCGCCTGCGGCCTGAATGATATGCAAGGTGGCGTCCATAATCTCTGGCCCGATACCATCACCGTGGGCAACTGTAATTGGTGTATTTTCACTCATAAAAACGTTTCCTTTTTGCTACTTCGCCACCCTCTCCGTGGCCTTTTTAGTGTAGCATAGCAGGGGAAGACGTGCAAACTGCTATGGTTTTTCGTCGCGCAAAACCCCCTCTATACGGAATGCCGAATTTCTGGTATAGTGTAGTGCAAACACCGCCATTGTAGGAGAGACTACATAATGCAAAAGAAGGCGAAGATGAGAAAGCCTTGAACGAGCATATACCACAAGCAGAAGAGCCAGAAGGCGACGTGACGAAAACGCACTCGCAGCAAGGCTATACTGGCATAACACCCCCGTTAGGGAAGCTACCACAGCGCGGTGAGCGCATATGGGTTGATCGTCCAGAGCAATTGCTGGCCGCTGTTCGTACACTGAAAACTGCCCCAGTCATTGCGATTGATGCCGAGTTTACACAGGCCCGTTCACGTACACAGGGACAGTCGTCTGCACCACGCCTCGCTATTCTTCAGCTAGGCATCGACCAAACCTGTTTTGTCGTTGATACACTGCGCTTGAACGACCTTTCTTCACTTGCGGCAGTGGTTGAGAATCCCAGATATACCATTTTGTTACATGGTGCCGGTGCTGACCTGCGCGTGATGGCTGATCGCGGCCTTGAGGTTGCACACTACTACGACTTAGAAGCGACTAGCCGTTCCATTTTCGGGCAGCATGAGTCGTCACTCGCGGGTATGCTAAATCGCGCCTTTGGGTATCGGCTCGATAAGAGCCTGCAACGTACTGATTGGACACGGCGTCCTCTACCACCTGCGATGGTGGCATACGCTGCCCGTGACGCAGAAGTGACACTGGCCCTCTATCATTGGCTCGATCAGCATTATCATAACATTCTCAAATTGCACGAACACTACGAACAACTCGAAGGTGTTGCCACCTGGATCGAGCCTTTCCTGGATGGGACCGCCCCCCTTTCGGCAGAAATGGCGGTGGTCGAGGCGAAGAAACAAGGGTTGATTTCAGACAAGGGTCAGGTAGCAGCGGATTGCCGTGCGGCATTACTGGCGTTGACACATCCCCTGCATCGCAACCGTTTGTTGCGGCTGATCGCGGACCTCTCGCTTATGCAACTGACGCCAGATATTGTGCCGCTTCTGCATTCCTCGGCTTCGGACGAACGTGCCAGTGCTTTACGTGCTTTGGGGCGTCTTGGTGTTAAATCAGTGCAAGAAACCATTCGTCCCTTATTACAAGACCCTGTGGACGATGTGAGAAAAGCGGCGCAGGCGGCACTTCGCAATCTTGGCGACAAAGAAATCGCGCTCAAGCATGCTACAGCAACAACCTCCATTGATGGCACACGCACCTGGACGGTTGGACACGGCGAACAAGGTGAACACAGCAATACGGCTGCTTCAGATGAAGACCCCTGGAAGGCGCGTCTCAGGTCTATGATGGACAAAGAATAGAGAAAGAACCCAATGGACGACCACAAGGGTCGCACCCTACTATACAACGTGTTGTATAGTAGGGTGCGACCCTTGTGGTCGTCCGTCTGTTCCCCATTTGCGTAGAGAACTTTTTATTTGAACAGTATCTGTGATACAACCTAATGACGCGGTATGCGCGTTCCCACCCAGACCAGGAAGAGTAGCATCGAAGCAAAGGTGGCGCGGCGAATGCGCTGAGTCCAGCGTACTTCCTCTACAGCATTGCCCTCTCCGAGTCGTAACAGATGGATAAGACGATGTAGGAGCGTCGGCGGCTGTGTATGATCTGAACTACTGGTAGTGTGCCGACGAGCGACAGAACGCCGTCCCTTTACTGGAGTCATGGCTGCTTGCTCACGTTTAAGCTTTTCCGCGCGTTGTTGCCACAGTTGTTCCTCTAAAGACATAAAGAATTGCTGGATGAGCAGTTTTGCAGCACCTTTGACCACAGTTTGTTGTAACCTCGCTCCTTTTTTGCTGAGTTGTACATCTGCTGTATAGGTGACAATGGTAGTACTATCATGGTTCTGTAAATCAATGATAGCTTCGCCGCTCATCGTATTTTGTGTATCGCGCACGTTTTCGATAACCATGTGGTAATGCTGTGGGTCCCGCCGCTCAGCCATATGCAATAGCCCATAGTATGTACCTGCTAATGGCGCGTATGTGAGGCGCAGGGCAAGACTTTGCGTGAACTCATCTACGCGCTCCAATTGCTCTATTTCAGGTAGCGTATGCATGAGCGTTGGTCTATCGCACAAGCATTGCCACACCTCTTCGGGCGTGGCTTGCAACGTATACGTTCCCTCTATATCCATAAGAAAATATCCTTTATAGTTGCTGAGTTCAATATCCATGAACAATACGCCCATTATAGAGGACTTGTCTTGTATGAGCAAGCATGTATACAATACAGTCTTTTGAATGTCGTATGTAAAGACAAGGATGTTCGCAAGGGTCTCCCTACAAGACCGCCTGCCTGTGTGTCAAAAAATGCTTGCGTTCACATAGTGTAAGGTGTATACTTGCAACCATACTAATTGACGCGAGGAGGAAGACGGGTTTTCGCCCCACCTCTATGAGGAGTTTAATTCGCAATGAAAGTAATTCTGTTACAAAATGTTGAGGGCCTGGGACAGGCGGGCGACCTGAAAGAGGTCGCGAATGGCTATGCCCGTAATTACCTCTTACCAACAAAATTGGCCGCTGGTGCCACGCCTTCTCTAATCGCAAACCGCGCACAGCGTGTTGCAGCCGAGCAGCGCAAACTAGAAAAGCAGGTAGAGTCTAACCGTCAACAGGCCGAACGCTTAGAGAAGGTGACGCTTACCTTCAAGGCGAAGGTTGGTACTCAGGGTCGTCTCTATGGTTCAATCACCAGTCAAGATATTGCTGCTGCACTGCGTGATGCTGAGAATATCACAGTTGATCGCCGCTCAATTGAACTGTCCGACCCAATCCGTTCGCTTGGAACATTCACGATTCCTGTTCGTGTTGCCACGAAGTTAGAGCCGAAAATCACTGTGAATGTCGTCGATGCTGCCAACAAAGCCGTAGTTGCTGAGTAGCGACGAGAGGCATACTCTGCATGCTCTTGTAGCAGTTTCGATGGAGATATAATGCCGCGCTGGTTGTACTACTCGTTGATATTGACCATTGTTGCTCCGCTCATCGCTTTAGTGATGGGACCACAAGCACCAGCAATGGTCATTTTTATTTTCGCAATTATTGGCCTTATTCCACTTGCTGCCTTCATCGGACGTGCCACCGAAGACCTCGAATACTATGTCGGTCCGGTCGCAGGTGGTTTACTTAACGCTACCTTCGGCAATGCCCCCGAACTCATTATCGGTATTTTTGCTTTGCAAGCAGGACTGCTGTCGGTGGTGAAAGCCTCAATTACCGGTTCGATCATTAGCAACGCACTACTGGTATTAGGCGGCTCGCTGGCACTCGGCGGCTGGCGTTGGGGTGAGCAATATTTTGATAGCCGTGCTGCAGGGCAGTTTTCCGTTATGATGGTGATGGCGGTTGCAGGTCTCCTTATTCCATATACCGCCAGTGTCGTGCCAGCAAATCAGTTTCGCACTGCACCAATAAGCGTGGGTATTTCCATTATCTTGCTGCTTGTGTATACCATGTATCTCGCCTCGAATATCTTTCATTTACGCTCAGCCCGCCGCAATCCGACAAAGCGCGGCAAGCCTATCACAGTTCCTCTAACTCCTCCAAAGGAGTCGGACGAGGAAGAGGTGGATGCTGTATCCGGCGGTGCTGACCCACGCGAGGTAAACGTGGGCAAGCCACCACCACCCTGGTTGTCCCTGTTGATTCTCCTGGGAGCAACAGTTTTGACGGCCTTAAATAGCGAACTACTGGTTGGAGCATTAGAGCCAGTGACGCATCAATTAGGCTGGTCGCCAGTCTTTGTTGGTCTGGTAATCATTCCTATTGTTGGTAATGCCGCCGAACATTCGAGTTCGCTCATTGTGGCCTATAAAGACCGCGTTGACTTGAGTATAGCGATTGCGGCCGGTTCTTCCATTCAGGTTGCGACCTTCGTGGCACCCGTGCTGGTGCTGGTGAGTTTTTTCTTCTCGCACCCCCTTGACCTCATTTTTCAGCCACTAGAACTGGCCCTGCTGGGACTCGCGACTATCCTGTTCACGTTCATCAGCCTCGACGGAAAATCATCCTGGTTGTCAGGGATGCAACTTCTGGCTGTGTATATTATGGCGTGTATAGTGTTCTTTTTGATACCCGGTTAAGAGAAATTATTCCAAAGGACTCTCCGTTAAGAACTCGCTCGTCAAAAACTCTAATACCTGCTTTTTCGACAGTTCGCGTACCTCTATGAAAGCTTCTTGAATGGCTCGGACTCTTCATCAGGATTGTGCAGAAAGGTCCCATTGGCCGTAAAAATGAGAGACATGTCCGTCGTGACTTGCTCTAGCATTGGACGGAGCGATAGTTCGTTGAGTATCTCCTCAATGGCATCAGCCAGTTCTTGCTTCGTAAAACGTCGCTGTAGCCATTCAGCGTTGAAGGTTTCGCAGTCTTTCAATCGTGCTACAGGGAAAGGTTCAGCTTGACGTGAAATACTCACCTTATGCGTAATTTGCTGCGTTGGCGGTACAGCAGAGAGCATCATGCTAAGTGGTCCATAGCGGTCCTGCTTTTTGTACCTGACGCCAATTGGCATATCCCTCAAGATATCAAGCAGATACTGTGCCGCCTGTGGATTGTACTCAATGGCAGCTCGTAATCCTGCTGCAGCTTCTATGGACATAGGCATAGCATGTTCTCCTTGAAAAAGTATTTCTACATAGTAGTGGTGAAAATGCAAGAAAAGGTTATGTAACTAGCATACACGAAAAAGAGCGCGAGGTGGCAAGCACGCTTGCCACCTCGCGCTCTTTTTCGTGTAGATTACTCATGTCCGATTTTGTACATGGCTTTTGGAAGTTCTGGTAACAGGTCGGAGGCGAGCATACCCGCGTGCCCCATCTCTTTACTGACAATGCCAGCCGCGACAGTGTGTAGGTAGACGGCTGCACTGGCGGCGTCGTAGGGGTGCATGCCCTGTGCTAAGAAACCTGCCGTCATTCCTGCTAGTACGTCGCCAGTGCCAGCCGCTGCTAAAGCGGGATTTGCCAGCCAGTTGATACGTGTGTGACCATCTGGCTCGGCTACAATGGTGCAGGCACCCTTCAAGACAAGCGTGAGTTGCCATTCGTGCGCTTTGCTCCGTGTGAGTTCCAGGCGGTCAATATTGCCACCTGATACCTTTGTGCCTCCACACAGACGACCCATTTCGCCAGGATGTGGCGTAATTATCGTCCCTTTAGGTAGCAACGTCCACCAACGTTCGAGTTTCGAGAGGTTGTTGAGGCCATCGGCATCTACCACAAGATGAGGTCGTTCCTCATCAGGCAGCGAACGTAGATATTCCAGCACCTCTAAAATAATCTCGCGTGTGTTGGGCGACTCTCCTAAGCCGGGTCCAATCAGCAGCGAACGGTAGCCATGCAATTTATCGGTTAGGGCCTTTGAACGTGTGAAACTTTCGTCTTCTTCGGGGGGCAGAATGGCGAAGGTGGCTTCATGAAATGAACTCGCGTAGATGGGCAGCATTTTTTCTGTAACAGCAAGTGTGATAAGGCCAGCACCGACACGTCCCGATGCACTACCTGCAAGAAACGCGGAGCCAGGATAGGGGAACGAGCCACAGAACAACATGACCTTGCCAAATGTGCCCTTGTTGCTCTGTAGAGGACGTGGTGGCAGCATCTCCCTGACCAGATCATCGGTCAGCATCTCGGTCTGGATGTGTTGCTCCAATTCAGGCGGCAGACCAATATCAGCAATATATAATTGTCCAATGTAGTCGCGACCAGGGAAAAAGAAAAAACCTTGTTTAGGACAGGCAAACGTGATTGTCGTATCTGCGTGGACCGTCTCCGGGTCTACCTCGCCTGTATCAGTATTGAGACCAGTAGGAAGGTCAATCGCCACAATTCGTAGATCGGTACGCTTTTTCCGTTCTTGATGCACTCGTATAAGAAGTGAGCGCATATCATCTGTAAGTGCGCGTGCATTGCCCGTACCCAGCAGTGAGTCAACGATGTAATCTGCGTTGCCTATTGCAGACTCTAGCTCGCTGGCGGTCTCGGACTCGTTGATATCCTCGCCACGTACCGTGAGTTTGTGTTCCTTCCAGTGATACAGACTTACCATCGCGCCCGCCTCGGCCAGATGGTGAGCCATCACAAGACCATCACCACCATTGTTGCCTGGTCCAATCAAGAAAAGCACCTCAAGCTCATTGAGCGTGTGATGTGGTAGTAGATGGGCCTCGAACAGGTCTGCCGCACTCTTACCCGCGTTCTGCATCAGAATATGACTCGTCAGGCCATATTGCTGCTCGGCCTGAGCCTCAAGTTCACGCATTTGTGCAACGGTAACAATATGCATTTTACGCCTCCAACGTTGCTAGTAGTATGTAGGGGAAACGATAGAATTCGTCTTTGTCTTTGTTTATAATACGTATTGTAGTTGGCTAATGGATATGAGGAAATATCCAGATGTTGATGAGACCGGCAAATATGTAACATATGGTTAGCTTGTGACGTGCCATAACAGGTAGTTGTTGTTCTATAGAGTCAAAAATGGAGAAAACAGATGAATGATAATCCTCAAAAGAATGCACAGGGTGGTCAGAATGATATCAACCGTGAGCAACCACAGGGCGACTATCAGCAGCAGCAAGGGCAAGAACCAGCGCAACAGAGTACACAGGTTCAGGGTGGAGTGAAGATACAACCACCACTTGCCTCTTCTCAAGGCGGCCAGGATGATACTAACCGAGAACAACCTAAAGGTGGGTATCAAGAAGGTACCAAATAACGTAAACGTTTCCATGAAGCAGCCCATTTGGGCTACGTTTGTGGTGTATCAAGGCGTTTCAATGCGGTTTATGTTATGATACGCAAGTCCCACGCTTGTACAGGCGTGGGACTTGCGTATCTTTGTATAGTTATACATTGACACGTAGAACTAACAGACTTGCGAGGTTGCATTCACTAGAAAGACAATACATTGCAAAGACATAAGTACATCCTGAGGTATTTACGGCAGGACAACGGAGAAAGTTTCGTAGTAAAGTTGGGTATTGGAGCGGTTCTTGGACTGCTCTTCCTAGCATTCACATTTAACATACACATACCAAATGCATCGGCCACCCCTTATACGCCCTGTGCGAGAGGGAATCACAGTTATGCTATGGTGGAAGGCAATACACTGAGCTGGATTGCATTCCGCTATCACCTGGACTGGTCAGCGTTAGCAGCACAAAACCATGTTGCTAATTCTAACTTGATTTATACAAGTCAGGTTGTATGTATTCCTGTGCAAAAGTTTACCCCTGCTTCGCAGGTACAGCACATCTATACTATCGGACATATGGCGCATGTGCGGAAAGTGCCCCCAAAGCCAGTAGTACTCGTAACACCAACGACGCCACCACAAAAAGTAGTGCCTCCTGTCGTCGTTCCAACACCAATAAACACGCCAACACCAGTAAACACGCCTACTCCGCAGCCAACGACACCACCTGTGCCAACGGGAAGTATTCCGGCACTGATCGATCAGATTTTCGGGGCCAACGGACCTGCTGCGATCAACGTGGCGCGTTGTGAGTCGGGCTTGAACCCCAATGCGTACAATCCAAGCGGCGCATCTGGTCTCTTCCAGATCATGCCCGGGACGTTCGCAGGCACCTCAGAGGCTGGTCAGTCGATATTCAATGCCCAGGCAAACGCACTGGCCGCCCACGAAATATTTGTGCGCGACGGCTACAGTTGGAGAGAGTGGACCTGCCAGCCATAATAGGATGGTTGAAGTAGAGGACACTCGATAACAGTTCGCAACCTTTTGTAATTGCAAGCAAAGCAAAGAGCAGCTTAGGAGTATACAAGCTCCAGAGCTGCTCTTTGATTCTAGCGAATACATACACGTAGGGGAGACCCAAATGTGGTTAAGTGTGCTATACTCTATCCTGACCACACGCTTGTCGCTTATACAACCTTCTCAGAAATAGGACTTTTTAAATCATGAACACGAGCATACGTTATCTTCTTATTGTCGTTTTGTTTGCTATCGGTGGTGCCCTTGTCGGTGAGAGCATTATCAGCAGCGTCAATATTCTTGAGATCATTCTTGGTGTTATCCTTCTAATTACTGCCGTTGTGCTATTATTGCGTGCGTCTGTTAGACGAGCAAATGATGAAAGGCTAAACTGAGGGTGTTTGTTGTATCGGGATTACGGCTTATGCTATACTGCTAAAACTTGATATTAGATTTGAGAGGAGACTGCTTCTTGCTTTTTCGCATGATAGGTAAGAAGTTGTGCTGCTATATATGGTAGAGATGCGCCAGAACCTAGAGACATACGTATACGACCAAAAAGAACTTCCTGGTATCCCTTCTATATCTAAAGGGATATATCACGATATCCGTGCGCGTCAAGCAGTATCGAAGAAACCAAAACTCTTCTATTCTCACTGTAATGGTGAAATATGGCATGGTGACTCGATGGTTTGGTTAAAAGGTTTACAAGCCGAATCTGTTGATCTTATTTTTGCTGACCCTCCATACAACATCAAAAAAGCGGAGGGATTATGTTAATGTATCGTTATCAATTTATTTGGAATAGAGCAAATATGAAACAGCGAATTATAGCCGCTGTCGTAACTATCGTTTTTTTGTGGTTTTTGTATTATTAAACCTTTCGTTTTTTTCTAAAAAGCACATTTTTGATCTCTTGCTTTTGATCAGTATGTCATTTATAACTTATATTACTCTCTTGTTTTTTCTTGTTCCTTTAAGTCGCTCTCGTGAAACAATATCTTCTTGGTACAAACAACGAGATTATTGGTTTGGAATATTTTATACTCTTTTTCTTTCGTATGCCCTTACATGGTTTCTCGCTATTAATAATATTATCAGTTCTAATATATTTTGGACATTTTCGATATTGTGTTTCTTGGGAATGATTTTATGCATTGCTTTCATTTTAAATACTCTTAGGTACAATAATATATAAAACTAAAGGAGGTTAAGCCGATCTTTGGTGATTTAGGACATATCTATCTTTATTGATGTTTAGACTACAGGGTAGTATCAGACCGTCCCATCTGGCGTTCTGCTGGTAAGAAAATGGAGGCTGATGAAGACGAAATCTTGCTCATCTGCTGGTACAAACCTCCTTTTTGGGACGTTTGCACGTCACCTGATGACGTTGAGCGGCTTGAGACTTGATGGTGTCTATTACGTTGATCCGAGACCAGATATGCTGGTTAACGAGAGACTGCGTGAGCCGAGATTTGATTTCCAAAAATTCTTGACAGAAGATCTATGGACATTATCGAAATGAAACTTGCACTCAAAATTACGCCACAGCGTAGCACGCAATATATGAACATGGTCGCAACCCTTGCGATGCCAGAGCTACTTGCCAGTCCTATCGGAACTGCTATTACCGATTGTGCCGCTGTAACGCTGGCAGGACAAGCGTATCTTTTGACGACGCTTGATGAGACACGGCTCACGTCCGAGATGCTAGCAGGGCTGGCTCGTTTAAGTGCGACAAGCGAGGTCTATGAATACTTCGATGCGCTGGGCGAGGTCAAGGGTCCTCTGTTGCGTCCGTTGGAGCCATCGTTTGTGCCGTTCGTGCCGCTAGAGATGGCGGAGACGCGCCGCTATAAGGGCAAGACCAACGAGGTTTTTACACGTGTCTTGTTGAACGTAGCACTTTTCGCGGGTGAGTATCGCAATCAACTCGACGAGCGGTTACGTATTCTTGATCCTCTTGCAGGTGGTGGTACGACGCTGTTCCTCGCATTGAGCGCGGGCTACGATGTGTTCGGGGTAGAGCTGAATCGGCAAGATGTCGAGACAACGGCAGTTTTTACACGGCAGTACCTGGATAGTATTCACATGCATTATAAAGAGCGTGACGAGCGCGGACGCAAGGCAGGTCGGCGTTATCAGTTCGAGATTGGGCGCAAGAGTGACACACGTATGCTTGTGCTGGTCAACGGAGATACGGCGCAGGCCGATATGCATCTACGCGAGGTGCCGGGTGGTCCGCGCGTTCATGCGGTTGTCGCTGATCTGCCCTATGGTATTCAGCACTTCGGCGAAGTCTCTTCGCTGCTGACACAGGCACTGCCAGTATGGACACAGATGTTAGTGCCAGGGGGGACGCTGGCACTAGCTTGGAACGCCACGCGTATCGAGCGTGCGGAGATGGTCAACTTTTTCGAGCGCGAGACGGAGCTTACCGTTCGCAATGAACCACCATATACACAATTCGCACATGCCGTAGATCGCGTCATTAAACGACGCGATATCATCGTCGGCGTAAAAAATACGTCGAAAGACGCATGATATCTTCTTCTCTATAGGTTATTCTTTCCACAGGGCTACAAATTCATTGTAGGCAGCCATTGACGGACGTGTAGGTGCCTTTTTCTATAACGCCCAATACGCATCAACCATGTTCTTTTCATTGAATACGTCCTTCAATCCTTGCTCACATGAGATATTGGCACGAGGGCGTTATAGAATAAGGCCCCTACTTTTGGACGTATACCGCTTTCAGAGGTGTTTATCTATGCGAAAACCTTGCTATAACTTGCAGCGGTATTGGCTACCGATGCTCTTATCAATCCTTGTTGTGATGATGGTGGCATGTAACACAATACCTGATAAGACTATCGTCAAGGGTAGTAACCAAACATCTGTCGCTCCAATTCCTACCGCAACTCCTAAGCCGTTTCCACAGGCGACTCAAATAGACGCATATCTTACGAAACTGGCGGCAAATGGCGTGTTAGGTGGGTCGGTCCTGGTGGCGTATAATGGGATGCTTTTTGCAAAGGGCTATGGTGTGGCGGATAAGGATATGCATATCCTGAATACGCCCCAGACGCGCTTTCGTCTCGGCTCTGTGACTAAGCAATTTACGGCGATGGCAATATTGATGTTACAGGAACGTGGTAAGTTGCATGTACAAGATTTGTTATGTCGCTATATACCGGATTGTCCTCAGGACTGGCGATCAATTACGCTGGAGCAGTTGCTGACACATACATCGGGTATTCCTGATTATACAGACTTCTCCGATTTTGCAGAGACATGGACACAGCCTGTCACCGTCGAACAACTTATCGCACGTTTCAAAGATATGCCGCTGGACTCTACCCCTGGCTCTATTTTTCGCTATAGCAGTTCCGGCTATGTGTTGCTCGGTTACATTATCGAGCGTGTCACGGGCGAAGCGTATACAACATTTCTACAGAAGCAGATTTTTGATCCGCTCGCGATGCACAACACAGGGTATGACAGCCAGTACCCGGCACTGCCACAGCACGCAACGGGCTATTACAAAGGCTACATCAAGCCGGATGCCTATGACATGTCGGTATTGTACGCGGCTGGCGCGTTATATTCGACCGTCGAGGATATGTACATATGGGATCAGGCTCTGGCAAAGCACACATTGATTTCGCAGCAATCTTCGGAGGAGATGTTTGCTCAACATGTGCCCTGTCCGCCACCGGGATCGCCAAAGGGTTGTGTATCACAGAGCGACACAGGATATGGCTATGGTTGGTTTCTGGCCGACGAAGCGCAGGGACAACTCATCTATCATGTTGGGCGTATCGACGGCTTTTTCGCGTACAATGGCTTTTACAGCAACAAAAACCTCGATGTTGTGGTGTTGAGCAATCTCGAAACGACTGATGTGTGGCAAATCGGTCGAATGTTGGCAGATATGGCCTAGAGCATCAATCAAGTAATAGAGATGATAGGTGACAAGCCATCTCTTCTGCCGAGCGGGTTTGTTCTCCACGGCTCCATTGCACTGCCGGACCGAAGATCGCCCAACTGATGACCAGTGCAGTGGTTTCCCTTGCCTCTTGAAGGACGGGAACCGACGATGGGACCTGGTTCAGCCAGTTCAAGAGGACCTCATACAGTTCCTTCTGCAAAGCGACCTCGAAGAGCGGCTCAAACTGTTTATCAGCTGGCTTGAGGTAACGACAAAAGTTGGCAAGGAAGTCGAAAACGCCCAGAATGAGCGCACGCAGGGTGTTCATCTGTAATGCGGATGAGGCAGGAAGCTGGCTCTCCAACGCCCGGTGGAACTTCGCGCGCATCCAGTTCTCTAAAAGGGCATATTTATCTTCAAAGTGAGCATAAAAGGTGGCTCGGTTGACCGTTGCACGTTCTGCGATATCTTGCACCGAGATGGAGTGAATGTTCTGCTTTTCTTCGAGTAATGCCATGAACGCTTGCAGCAACAACTGCCGGGTCCGTTTGACCCGCGGATCGTTCGCATTGACTGGTGTGGTCATTCCATCGCTCCTCGCTCTTTCCGTGTCCTGCTCTCCCTCCCCAACACCAACGGAAAACCGTTGGTGTTGTTTATCCAACGATTCCGCCTGATTGCTGATTGCTTTTTGCACAGATACATTGTACTATTCCTACTGTGTAATATACACGAAACCGTTGACTAGGCAATATTGTTGCCTATCCGACACTGTTCTGTTTGCTGAATGGATCAGGGAGGAGAAAGCGAAAACAGTTCGTCTTTTGATCGGCGATCCCACCAGGTAAATTCCACTTGATTGATAGGAGAAGAATATATGAGCAACAATTACGAAGAGTTGGCTCAGCGAGCCACGATTATGAATCAGCAGATCATCAAGGAGTTTCGCGCGAATGGAGGCAAGGCTGGAAATTTCCCAGGCACGCTCCTCTTGCTTCACACTCGTGGTGCCAAGAGCAACCAAGAACGTATCATCCCATTGTCATACTTCAAAGATAGCGACAACTATGCCCTCGTCGCAGCCAAAGGTGGTGCCCCCACCAATCCCGATTGGTACTACAATATACTCGCCCATCCTGATGACGTAACGATTGAAGTCGGGACCGAGTACTTCAAAGTTCATGCGACAGTTGCAGAGCCAGATGAACGTGATCGTATCTTCGCTGATGTCGTAAGACAAGCACCCAACTTCGCTGAGTATCAAAAAGATAATCCTCGTATCATGCCAGTTATTCTACTGAAACGTGTCAACGAGAGGTAAAGGGAGCAAGGTTGTCACCAAGTGCAAGGGAGTTCTCTAAATCATAGGCCAGACGCGAAACACCAGCAGAGCGAAAGATGCTTATCAGAAGCCCATTGAGATAGCGGCAATGGCGTAGCCTGGCGTACTCACCGCGTAGATCCAGTGCCGGATAGGATCGTCACAATATGGTTCTTGCAGTATGGCTACCTTGAGTGGGTCCCAACCATCATTCGTGCCAGAGCCGTGTGAGCAATTCACCGTATAGAAGTATACGAGGTGAGGGCGAATGATATCTGGCGCATTGACTATCACATTATTCCCCTGCGCTTGGAGTGAAAGCAGACGATCGGATGGGATCTGCGGAGCCACGGGGATGGCTATGGTCGGCCAATGTTCATCCAGCGGACTACTTCCTTGAGCATTGACCGTGCCATTTTGATTCTGTGTGATCGTGAAAACTCTGGCCTCTATCGTCATGGTAACTGCGCCGCTCCTGGTAAGAGGAATGTAGCCATGTGTGCTTAACGACTTTTTTATGTCTAGCCTGCTCATGCCAGGGGGACAGCTCATCATGAAATTATTGCCAGGTAAGTCATAGTGTGGTTCTTGTCCTCCAGTAATCGTCACATTGAACGCTCCATTGCAAGTATTGATAGCGGGTGCGCCTCCCAACATAATGTTGTGCTGGCTGTGATTCGTGAGCGTGATATCGACGGACAAGAGTTCGCTGAGGAAGTAGGGACCAGGAGTGATGCTGAGCGTGGTTTTTAATCCGTTCACCTCGGTATCAGCAAGTATCGGCGTACTAATTGGCATCCCTATGGGTTTTCCGGTAGGGATACTGCTAACGATGGCGGTAGAATAATGACGGAAGAGGAGGAGTGAGGTAATTACGAGCAGACTAATCACCAGCACACTGGCGAATGTATTCCAGCGTCGTCTGCGGTGGTATGGTGCTTTCCCCGGCGTTGGCTGCGACACTCTGTGCTTTGGAGGATCGTCCGGTGCATCATTGCTTTTGTGAGATGGAAAGACCATTGATACATATCCTTTCCGAAAATTATATGAAATTTGGTTATGTATTACAGATGTTTGGCCGTCCTTGCAAAATCGTTACATACTTGCTCAACCTCGGCTACTGTAGCGGCTTGACAGGCACGGTCAGCAAGCCCGGTAAGCTCTTTCATGGTATGACCTGTGAGAGCTGATCGTACTTCTGGCAGTGCGTTTGGCGTCATGCTCAGTTCAGTGATGCCTAGCCCAACGAGAACGGGAGCGAGTCGGATATCACTTGCCATTTCGCCACATACTGCAACTGGTTTCCCTGCTTTACGTCCAGCCTCGGCAATCTGACGTATGAAACGCAGTATAGAGGGTTGCATGGGCGTATAAAGTGTTGTGAGAGCGGCGTTGGTACGATCACTGGCAAGGGTATATTGTAACAGGTCGTTCGCGCCAATACTGAAGAAATCCGCCAGTTGTGCTAGCTCTGGTGCCATGATGACTGAAGCGGGTACTTCAACCATGATACCAAGTGGTACCGCTCTTGCATTGTTCGGGCTAGTAGAAACGCGCTCAAAAATCGTTCGTACTGTGCGTAACTCTTCAACGGTTGTCACCATTGGCACCATGATATGAAGCTCTACATGTTCATCTTGTGCTGCCTGCAATAATGCCTTGAATTGCTGTTCTAACAATTCAGGGTGTGCAAGCTGGATACGTACACCACGCATACCGAGGGCTGGATTGGCCTCTTTAGTATCGGCAAGATATGGTTGTAGGGCTGGCATGGGTTTGTCTGCACCTGCGTCGAGGGTACGTACAACAATTGGACCACTTCTATCAGAGGTGCCACGAAAGGCACGAAAGACCTGGGCATAACTTGTACGTTGCTCTTCCTCATCTGGCATCGTTTGTTTGTCGGCGAAAAGAAATTCGGTACGCAGCAGACCAACACCTTCCGCTCCCCATTGACGCGCGGCCTCTGCTTCGACTGCACTGCCAATATTCGCGAGCAGATGAATACGTTGTCCGTCTATGAGCAGTGGTTGATGGTTTTGTTGCGCGGCGGTCTTTTGTGTATACTGTCGCTGCTTTTGCTCTTCGACCTGCTGTGCTAAGATTGCGCGTATCTCTGCTGGAAGTTGAAGATACACAACACCCTTTTCCGCATCCATACCAAGTTCGTCTCCACTATGAATGCGCTGTAACAGTGTTTCGTCAAGCCCAGCTATGGCTGGAATGCCGAGGGCACGTGCTAGAATAGCAGTATGTGCAGTAGGACCACCCTGTATAGTACAGATGCCAAGCACCATTTCGTGTTTTAGTTGTGCAGTATCAGAGGGCGTAAGTTCATGAGCAACAATAATAACAGGCGTATCGAGTACAGGTAAGTCCTGACGTGCGCTTGTCCGACCGCCGAGACGTTGTACAACACGGCCAATGACATCGCGAACGTCTACCGCCCGGCCAGCAAAGAGTGGATCGTCGAGAGCCGCTAGCTGCACTGCACTCTGTTCGCCTGCATGTGCTAGCGCACTTGCCGCATCATCGTGTTGTTGTCGAATGCTATCCGAGGCAGTTTCGAGGAGAGTGGGGTCATGGAGCAAGAGTGCCTGAGCGTTGAAAATAGCGGCTTCGTTCTTACCAACCTGTTGTTGCATGCCTTGTGCCAATGCCTGTAATTCCTTGAATGTTGCATCGACCGCCTCTGTTAAGCGCTTTTGCTCTGCTTCCACCTGCTCAGGTGCAATTGTATGCCGTTCAATAGCCTGCAAATCTATAGCTTGTGATGTATACACAAGAGCTGGACCCAGCGCAAAGCCTTTTGATGTGCCAATACCCTGTAACTCGTTAATTGTTTGTGTTCCTACATAGCTAGCACCCATTTCTTTGATTTTTCCTGTAGAAACTGGAGGAGTAGTCGTTTCGCCTGTCTCATAGAAGCCTATGCGGACAAGTTCTCCTAGGGCATCTAAGGCGGCCTGGGCATCTTCGCCGCTGGCACGGATAGCAATGGTTTCGCCTTTTCGCGCTGCCAACGAGAGGAGGGCAGACATACTATCGGCTCTGGCTTGCCCCTTGCCTGTACGTACTGCTATCTTCGCCTTAAATTGTGCGGAGGTTTGCACGAAGAGGCTTGCTGGACGTGCATGAAGCCCGGAAGGGTTGATAAGAGTATACTCACCTTCTAATGCATTGGCCGGTAGCGTCTCTACGCTTTGGGGGACTGACTCTTGTTCGGTCATTGACTCCGTGTCTTGCGTGATAGGTTTCAGGTTTTGTAGATGCTTCTTGCTAGCCGTCTGTTCGGCTGCCGCTTTGACTTCTTGTAGCGAATGACCAAGTGTGGCATCAATAGCGGCGGCAACAGCACCCTCGACAATGGGTGCAAAGGTAAGCAAGACATGCTCACGTTGCTCGTCGCTGAGCATTTCAAGAGCCATTTCTGTTGAGAGAACCGCACTACCCATATCGAGAAATACCAGTACCCCATCGGGCGAAGCCACGCTTTCAATTGCGTGTTGAATGATATCAGCCGACGTTCCCAGATCGTTATTCCCCATGCCGCCTGCCGCTACGATAGCGACCTTTTGTTTTGTCATTAGTTGTGCCAGTTCTGCGGCACCTTGAGCGAGTTTTTCGCTATGTGAAACTATGACCAATCCTACCGTCATGGCCGTTTTCCTTCCGACTGAATGGATGGTTAATGGGTGCATTAGATTGTGAGAAGAGGATAATACAAGACCTGGCTCAACATAAGATGGGTCAGGCACAAACTTCGGCAAGTGTTGTCAGCATGATTGTACTCGATGTGGCACCGGGGTCTTGATGTCCGATGCTACGTTCGCCAAGATAGCTAGCACGGCCTTTTGTGGCGAGCATGGGAATGGTCGCCTTGGTACCTTCTTCCGCTGCCTTCGCCGCGCGTGCCGTTACTTCTGCAAGACTCGCTCCCTGGCTGAGTGCCTCTTTCGCGGCGGCCACCGCTGGTGCGAGGGCATCGATCATCGTTTTTTCGCCTTGCTGGGCTTTGCCGCGCGTAACGACACCACCTGCAAAGGCTTCGAGCATTGCGACCACATCGGTTGCATCGAGATCGGCCTTGCCCGTAACGGCTGTACCTGCCCGTAAAAAAGCAGTACCATAGAGTGGACCACTTGAGCCGCCAACGGTAGAGACGAGCGTGGAGCCGACGGTCTTGAATTGCGTGGCGATATCCATTGTTGTCATTGTAGGGAACTTGGCGCGAACAGCCGCGAAGCCACGATCCATGTTGGTGCCGTGATCGGCATCGCCAATAGGTGAGTCGAGTTGGGTGAGATATTGTGCTTGCTGATGTAACTCATCGGTGATGCGTCCTAGCCAGCGTAACGTATCTTCGTTATTCATTATTACAAATCCCTTTGGACGTTAAAGTTTCAATTAGGACATCGGCAAAAGCTGTAATGCATTGTAGGGACCGATGTATCGCGTCCTCTCGGCACTTGAAATGCCAACAGGACGCGATAATGCGCTTTAAAAATTAAACTTGGGAACGGGCGACCACAAGGGTCGCCCGTTGGTTTTTTTCGATTCCCTCATTATTTGCTTAAAGAGCATTATCAGTCCCTACAAGTATTTTACGTCGCCTACAAAGATTCCTTTGTAGACGACATTATGTAATACAATAGAATGACTAGCGACCCCAGCGGAGCGCGGGTGTGTGAACGGGGGCATCCCAATACTTTGTTAGTTCGTCATCAAGACGAACAAGCGTGATAGATGTGCCAGCCATGTCGAGTGACGTGATATAGCTACCAATAAGCGAGCGGGCGATACTGATATTTCTGCCTTTGAGGATACGACTTAGTTCTTCAAAGACGATGTATAACTCGATCAATGGCGTACCACCCATGCCATTGACGAAGGCGAGAACCTGTTCGCCGGACTTGAGGCCGAGGTCGTCGATGATGGGGTTGGCGAGTAGATCGGTAATCTCAGCGGCGGATGCAAGCTTGATACGGCGGCGTCCTGGTTCACCATGAATACCGATACCGATTTCGATCTCATCTTCGCCGATATCGAAGTTCGGTTTACCATTCGCAGGCACCGTACCCGATGTGAGTGCCATACCCATGCTACGTCCCTGCTCATTGACCTTTTTTGCGATAGCGGCGACCTGATCTAGTGGCGCACCCGTTTCGGCGAGACCACCGACAATCTTTTCAAGCAGCACCGTTACGCCGACACCGCGCCGTCCTGTAGTGTAAAGGCTGTCCTGCACGGCTACATCGTCGTTGGTGATGACGGACATGACCTTGATGCCATCGGCCTCGGCGAGTTCTGCCGCCATCTCAAAGTTGAGTACGTCACCAGTATAGTTCTTGACGATATGCAAGACACCCGCTCCACCATTGACCGCTTTGGTTGCGGCAATCATTTGATCTGGCACGGGTGAGGTGAAGATGGCACCGGGGCAAGCGGCGTCAAGCATGCCGACTCCCACAAAGCCACCATGCATAGGTTCGTGACCACTACCACCACCTGAAATGACTCCCACTTTGCCCTGTACAGGTACACCTTTACGCACGACGATCTGATTTTCCTGGTCAACGGTAATCAGGTCGGCATGGGCAAGTGCCATGCCTGCCAGTGCCTCTTTGACAACATCTTCCGGCTTGTTGATGAGCTTCTTCATGAGGTGCCATCTCCTTGTTTTACGCTTCAGACGCCCACTTCGGCGTCAATCTGGTACTGAATTGCTGAGCGATAGCTATCGACCAGCTTTTGCGTTTGTCCAGGTGTCCAGTGCAATTCCTGCGCCATCATTGCCGCGACTTCTTGCACGACGCCCAGCCCACGATCTCGATCTTCCAGCGTGATCGAGGTGCGACGTGCCAGGATGTCGTAGGGGGTCATTGCCATTTCTTGGCGACATGTATGAATGACCTCGGCCTTGAGGTATGGTAAGTCTTCAATTAAGCGTTCCGCCAATTGAGGATTTTCAGCGATCAGGTCTAGCACTGCATCGGCTTCTGTGCCGTAGCTATGTCCTATGTGAACGATGTCGTCTGTATCGAGGCCCAGCGTAACTCCTCTATAGGCCAGATCCTTTTGTCGCATGCTCCAGCCCGCGCTACCTTGCAGGGGTAAGCTCAGGGTAGGATGCACTGGTTTTGTATTGTCGCGCTTGCTGATGACATCGACCGTATCCTGCGCCATAAGGCGATAGGTGGTAAGTTTGCCACCAACGATGGTGATAAGACCTGAGTTAGATTGTAAGACAACATGAGTGCGCGACAGTTTCGCGCTCGATTGTCCCTGTCCCTCTTTGCGTGGCTTCACCAACGGGCGATAGCCTGCATAGGTACTGATAATATCGTCGGCGGTCAAATTGACCGAGAGATAGCGATTGAGGTGGTCGAGCAGATATTTCACATCCTGCGGGCTAGAGGTTGGATGATCGAGATCACCAGAGCCAGTATCAGTGGTGCCGAGAATCGCGCGTGACTCCCAGGGTACAATAAAGAGGATACGCTTGTCGTCGGTCTCTGGCAAGACAATCGCGCTATCTCCGATCTCCAGGTCTTTGCGCGAAAACACCAGGTGAATACCTTTGCTCGGCACAACCTTTATCTCTGGCTCCTCGCCTGAGAGTGTTTCGATTTGCTCAGCGAAGATGCCTGTCGCGTTGACGACGTAACGTGCGGAAATTGTGACATCACGCTCATTTACTTTGTCATGAACGTTCGCTCCCTGTATCTTGCCATCTTCCATCACAAACGAGGTCACTTCGGCATAGTTGGCGATGACCGCACCGAATTGTGCCGCAGTGCGAATAATTGCCATCGTGAGACGTGCGTCGTTGGTCTGTGCATCGTAGTAGATAAAGCCTTCTTTGAGACCCTTTGTAACGAGGGTTGGAGCCATCTGCTCCACAGTAGCGCGGCTGATGCGACGGTGACGATGCAGATTACGACGGCCCGCCAGCCCATCATAGAGCCAGAGGCCGATGTCAAGGAGAAAGCTAAGTCCAATACCCCCTGGCGTAGTGAATGGCATGCCCACTGGATGGCGGTCACCTTCATAGATAGGAAGTACAAAAGGGACGGGATTGACTAGGTAAGGTGCGTTTTGTACGAGTAGACCACGCTCAATCAAAGCTTCATGCACGAGCGCGAAATCGAAATTGGGTAGATAGCGAATGCCTCCATGCACAAGCTTTGTTGACTTACTGCTAGTCCCACTGGCAAAGTCAGTTTTCTCTACGAGTGCAACTTTGTAGCCACGTGCAACGGCATCAAGCGCGACGCCCGCGCCCGTGATACCACCGCCAATAACGAGTACATCGAAGGGTTCACTGCCTAACTGGGCAAGATTTTGTGTGCGTACCTCTGATGAGAGCGATTGCATAATAACTTTGACCGTGAAGAGACGACTATTATTCCTTGACTCTTTAGTTTGGCAATGGGCGATCCCTTGTGGTCGCCCGTTTGTACACGAAGTCGTTGCCAGATTACATTATCAAGAAGTATAGGTAGCAGGTAGTCGTCGTCTCTTCTTCCTTTCTGTATGCGCGTTAAAAGTAATAACTAGTCAACGGAAGGTTCCCGTACCGACTCACCTTTGGTTACAGTGCTGCCAGACGGCAGCATCCCTCTTGCAGTAAGCACCTTGCCAATAGTGAAGTCGTAGATGAAGGCACCTGCGATGCCACCTAGTATTGGTGCGACAATCGGAACCCAGAAGTAGTAGTTGTTCGCGGAGAAGCTTTCACCACCAGTGACAAGCGCGACCCAGAGACGAGGACCGAAATCGCGAGCAGGGTTGATGGCGTAGCCTGTATTCAGACCGAAAGATGCGCCAATAGCGACAATCAAGAGACCAATAATGAGGGGATTAAGGTTTGCCTGTACTGGTTGGTTGCGACCATCAACAATTGCCACAATCAAGCCAACGAGCAGGGCCGTACCAATAAACTCATCACCGAAGGCTCCGAAAAGGCCGACGAAGGACTTGGGAGCCGTGTAGAAGACGCCTCCGACATTTTTCGCGAAATCATTACCTGCGTTAGCATCGAGTGCCCCTTTGTATACGAAGTAGAGTAGGCCAGCGGCGACGAAGGCACCCAGGACCTGTGCAATAATGTAGGGGCCAACTTTGCTCCACGCGAAACGGCGTGTTGCGGCCAGTCCAAACGTAACAGCGGGATTCAGGTGAGCACCACTGATCGCACCTGAGACGTAGATACCGAGCATTACTGCGAAGCCCCAACCGAAGATGATTACAGGCCATGTGTTCGCAAAAGGAGTTGCCGCACCATTCGGCCCCAATTTTGTGAAGAGGCTGAATGTTGCTACACAGCCATCACCAAAAAGAATAAGAACCATTGTCCCGAAAAATTCGGCGAGTGCTTCGCCCATTGTTCCAGCAAGGGCGGGAACTTTCTCTCTACCAACGATTTGTGCCATGAGGAATTACTCCATTTCTCTCAGAGAGCAGATTGCCTGCTCTCCGCTGAATTGTCAAAGAGTGATTGCGTGTTACGCTGTTGCAGCTTTGCCGGATGCGGGCTGCTCCCAACCGCGAGAGCGTTCGACGGCTCGCTTCCAATCGGCGTAGAGCGACTCGCGCTGATCGGCACTGAATGTCGGCTCGAAGGTGCGGTCGATGGCCCAATGGCTAGCGACCTCTTCCTGGCTGGCCCAGAAGCCAACGGCAAGCCCTGCAAGATATGCAGCACCTAGTGCAGTCGTCTCAGCGATCTTAGGACGCTGTACAGGTACACCAAGAATGTCGGACTGGAACTGCATCAGTAGATTGTTGACGACGGCACCCCCATCTACACGTAGCGTTTTGGCATCAACACCGCTGTCGGCATTCATGGCCTCTAATACGTCGCGTGTTTGATAGCACATTGACTCAAGCGTTGCCCGTGCGATGTGACCTACAGTAGAGCCGCGTGTCAGACCGACGATGGTGCCACGTGCATAGGGGTCCCAGTAGGGTGCGCCGAGGCCAACGAACGCTGGCACAAGATACACGCCGCCATTATCTGGCTCTGAGGCAGCGAGAGCTTCGACGTCTGCACTAGCTTTGATGGCTTTGAGGCTATCGCGCATCCATTGGACGGCGGCACCTGTGACGAAGATGGCGCCTTCAAGACAATAGATTGTCTCGTTGCCGATGCCCCAGCCAATGGTGGTGAGCAGTTTGTTCTTGGATGGCACTGCTTTGGTACCTGTGTTGATAAGCATGAAGTTACCGGTGCCATAGGTGTTCTTCGCCATACCCACTTCATAACATGCCTGTCCAAAGGTTGCCGCCTGCTGGTCGCCAGCGACCCCCGCCAGCTTGAGTGGGGTGCCGAAAAACTCGGCGTCGGTCTCACCGAAGATGCCACTTGATGGCATTACGGTTGGCAGCATGGATTCGGGTACACCTAACTCTTTGAGAATGACATCATCCCACTTTTTCTCGTAGATGTTGTACATCAGAGTACGTGAGGCGTTCGAGGGATCAGTGGCATGCACACGACCTTTGGAGAGACGCCACATCAAGAAGGTGTCAACGGTACCAAATGCCAGTTCGCCACGCTCTGCCTTCTCGCGTGCCCCTGCCACATTGTCGAGAATCCACTTGACCTTGGTGCCAGAGAAATAGGCATCGGTCACAAGCCCTGTACGCTTGTAGATTTCTTTGTCGAAGCCCTTGGCCGTTAGCTCCTCACAGATAGGAACAGTGAGGCGGCTCTGCCACACAATCGCGTTGTAGACAGGTTTGCCCGTGGACTTTTCCCAGACAATTGCTGTTTCACGCTGATTGGTGATGCCAATGGCGGCGATATCGGAGGCGGTTACGTTTGCCTTCTTCAACGCCTCCTGTGCAACCGCCAATTGGCTTGACCAGATGGCCTCCGGGTCATGCTCAACCAGTCCTGGCTTAGGGTAGATCTGCGGGAATTCCTGCTGTGCTACGCTCACAATCGCGCCCTCGTGGTCAAAAACAATCGCGCGTGAACTGGTTGTGCCTTGATCTAAGGCGAGTACATACTGTGCCATTGAGTAGCCTTCTTTCTTCCTGGTACCTGAGCGCATTGCAAAAACTGCGCTCAAAACAACAATGTATCAAAAACGCACAGGCATCGCTGCCAATGCAGGAATAGGTTGATAGGTAGCTTCTCGTACTATGTTATAGCCATAAGGTGTCGCGCGTAACAACAACGGCAATAGCACCTGCATGCAACACGGTATGCATTTGCTGTGTTGTCTGAACAAGGCCGGATGCAATAAACGGACGTGATCCTTGCAGTCGCGAAGTAATGTGAGGGACAGCAAGTGCTGGCGCAATATCAAGTATGTCAACGAAAGATGTATCCACGGACTCAAGAGCGGCCTCTATGCCTGTCGAGTCCAGAGCAAAAATACGTTGGATGGTTTCTAAGCCCAAAGCTTTACCCTGTGCGAGGGTACGTGGATGACTTGAGACGATACCATCAATGTGCAATGTGTGTGTCAGGTACTGAAGTCCTGCGTTATCTGCATGAATACCGTCGGTGTGATCAATGCTAACGTAAGTGGCAATGTCGCGTCTCTGGACTTGTTCCAATGGACCTGCAAGTTCAAAAAGATTGCAGTGCCTGAGAAAAATCGCATTGGTATTGTGGGTATCAAGAACACGCAGCAGTTGTGTACGGTTCTCTATGAGCGGAATCACTTTGCACTGCGTTGAAAGAGTGAGCAGTGATTGATAGGACCCAACAGGCATAACTCACCTCTGGTTCTAGCGTAAAATAAACAAAGCCCTAAGCCTCTTCTTATGGAACAGGTGGCTCAGGACTTTTCATTACGCTGTCCTTCTCACATATGCAGTTGTATGGTACCACAATCAGGAAGATTGTGATCTATCCAACCTGTCTTTGCGTACACGCCACTGAATGGCGAAAGATAGCTAAAATAAATATCAATTTTCTTGCAAGTTGTAGAGCTTGCGAGAACTATACAAGACGTTTCAGTTGGCTTATAATGATATTACTCGGCAGAATCCTATTTGTCAAGGGCTTTCCCATATGCATTGGCTACAAATTATGGCTATATTATGAGTTGGTAACAAAAAGAATGACAAAACACGAATTTTTACGGCTAGCGCACCTCTATCCGGTTGCTGCAGCGATAAAATCGAATGAAGATATGGAGCTTGCACTCGGCTCCGATGTTCACCTTTTGTTTTTGTTAAAAGGTGATGGCTTTCAACTGGCACCCTTTATCGAGCAAGCGCATGAACACGGCAAAGGTGTTGTAGTGCATGTGGACCTAGTAAGTGGCATAGGGAAGGATCGTGCAGGCATTCATTATCTCCATCAAATGGGGGTGGATGCCATCATCACCAGTCGCTCGCAGCTTGTTTCAGCTGGAAGAGCAGAAGGACTGGTTACAATTCAGCGTCTTCTACTGGTTGATGATGCAGCATTAGAGACAGGTGTACGCACAATCGCGCGTGCCGCTCCCGATGTAGTCGAGGTTCTGCCAGGAGTGATTTTCCCTGTCATTGCACAGATGTTGCAACAGATGTTACCGGGACCATTTATTGCTGGCGGCTTTATTCGTAATGCCGAGGATGTCGCACTCATTCGTGCATCTGGTGGTATTCTAAGTAGTAGCAGTACCTATGCGTTGTGGCGGCGTACCCCAGAGCTAACAAGGAAAGGATAGAGCTATGCGTAACCTGCCTAATATCCTGAGTTTGGGCCGATTGGTCGCGACGGTTCTCATTTTTGTGTTCGTGTTGATAAATCAGCCCTGGTCTTATCTGGTAGCGTTTGTGCTATTCGTCCTGGCCTCCGTCACCGATTTTTTCGATGGCTACATCGCACGTCGTTACAAAGTGGTCTCTGCGCTAGGCGTTTTTCTCGATCTGACGGCAGATAAAGTGCTGGTCTCCGCTATTCTTATTGCGATGGTGCAAGTGGGGTTTGTGCCAGCATGGATTGTGTTTGTGATCGTGGCGCGTGAGTTCCTGGTGTCGGGTCTGCGCTCTATCGCTGCAAGCAAAGGTCATGTCATTCCTGCTGGCATGTGGGGCAAGCAAAAGACATTTATTACACTTATCGCTATGTCCGCTCTGTTGCTTGCAAAAGGTTTAGGGGCCAATCAGCTTTCCCTGTTTCCCCTGGTACTCAATTTCAGTAGTCACACGTTGACCTTTGGTGATTGGTTGTTGTTCATCGCGGATATCCTGCTCATTCTCGCGGCCATCTGGACAGTGTTCTCTGGCATCGAATATACCGTCGGCGCACTACCCATCTTCCGCAACGAAGGTGATAAAACGCCCTCGCATGCGTGAAAAGTTAGGCATCAATTTCAATGAGGAGAAAGCCCTGCTTTCTCCTCATTGAAATTGATGCCTTGAGAAGTAGCACGCTGTGTATTTTCAAGTATTCTGCTGATTTTGTAAATCTTGCAACGGCACCTGATCGTTAGACGCATCTTTTTGTTGCTCAACATTTTGCGGTGATTGCGTTGGTTGAGTGCGTTGCTCTTGTATGCCGCGTGGATCGGGTTTGCCCTCGCTATCATATTGTCCCTGTCCATACTGGCCCTGATCACCGTATAGCTCCTGTGGCGTTGAGTTCTTTTGTGGGGCTTGCTGTGCCTGGTTTTTTTGTTCAGTCATGTTTTATCAATCCTCTTTTCGTTTATTGTTGCGTCTTTCTAATTGCACGCCAGCACATAGGGAAAGGTATACATGTAGCAAACTTGCTATCATTGTTATTTTTGACTAATTTGCCATAGATCAGTTAGAAATGGAAGATGAAAGCTACCAGCAAAAATGCGCCATATACGGCTACAATGCCTGTGAAAATTTTAAGCCAGGGTCCTTTCAATAGTGTCCTCGGGGCTATAGTCCATTGATAGAGAAGTTGTATGATAAAGTTGTAGAGTAGAAGTAAGGACGTACCATAACTTTTAACAAGGTTTACTCTATGGATATCTGCTAAAGAGAGGCTAATAATAGCTATAATTGATAGCATACTCATTGCGATAATGCCATACAGCGATCTTCTACCTTGGCTTTTACCGCGCAAGTATTGCCAGAGAGACGCAACGGCCATAAGTGTTCCAATGCCCACAATTAGCCAGGAGAGAAGGATATTAAAAAAGTTCATCTAATTTTTCCACTTTCAGGTTTACTTTTAGCAGCAGAGGTAGGGTAAGTGATGCACTATCACTACTATACACGTGAGAAAGAGGAAAGTAGTATATACAGTGGAGATACAGGCCAATCTTTATGATCTTCCTCTATCTCCGTTGTGTAGTTGCGTTGTTATTTAACCTCTATTACAGCGTCGTGCTGTTCGCTTACGCTTTCTGTTACTTCGCCGATGCGCCAGAAGGGAACCTCTTGCTGCTGCGAAAGGGTTTGCCACAGGCTCGGCACGATGGCAGCAAAGAGGCCCCCCGATGTTTGTGGGTCGAAGAGAATAGCCTGTTTGAGGGCGTCGATGCTGGCACCGAAGCGTACATGTGGTTGCACGGCACGTTCGTTGCGTCTCGTACCGCCTGGAATACAGCCCAGTTCTGCGTAGTGTAGCACGTTCGGTAGGAGCGGTAGTGCTGCGAAGTCGAAGCGCATACGCGTGAGGCTTTGTGATGCCATCTCCCACGAATGCCCTAACAGGCTAAAGCCTGTGATATCTGTGACCGCGTGAACGGCTGAACCGCCCTGCACAAGTAGCTCGCTGGCGCGGCGGTTGAGCGTGGTCATCGAGCGCACCGCCGCCACCATGTCGTCTTCGGATACCTTGTTCTGCTTCTGTGCTGTGGTGAGCAGGCCCGTACCGAGCCGCTTGCTCAAGACCAGGATATCCCCTGGTTTCGCTCCGCCCTTGGTCAGGATGTGATCGGGATGGACCATACCAGTGACCGCGAGACCGTACTTAGGTTCGTCATCGGAGATCGAGTGGCCTCCTGCGATAACACTGCCCGCTTGCTCGACGATATCCATGCCGCCGCGCAGCACCTCACTGAGAATGCTCGTATCAAGGTTTTCAGGCCATGCCACCAGATTGATCGCCATGAGGACTTGCCCACCCATCGCATAGACATCGCTAAGGGCGTTGGTCGCGGCAATCGCACCAAAGGTATAGGGGTCGTCTACAACGGGCGGAAAGAAGTCCGCGGTACTGATGATGGCCTGTTGATCGTTGACGCGGTAGACTGCGGCATCGTCAATCGCACCCAGCCCAACCAGTAGCTGTGTTGGTACGTTGCGTTGGCGCAGTGGACTCAGCACTTGAGCCAGGATATCGGCACCTATCTTAGCCGCGCAGCCCGCACAACTCGCCAGTTCTGTGAGCCGCACAGGTGAATTTGTAGTCATGAAGAAAGCCTTTCTTGTGCTATGACGTAGAGGGAGCTACGTTTATTTAGTCATAAAAAGAAAGGCAATGCGAATGAGCTATTGTGCCTTTGTCTTGTCGAGCCAGGTGCGAATCTGCTGTCCGTGATCTCGGTAGTGGTCGTAGGAATTGTCCGCGATTAGGCCGACGAGCGATTGTCCAGGTATCCACGTTAGTTGACGGAGCCATGTTTGCGAGCGGTTCAATTCTTCTACAGAAACCGTTTGTGTGAGGTCTTGCATCTGTTTCAAAAACGTTTGGTATGTGTGAGAAAAGTTCTCCTGTACCTCTTGCAGAGAACGGTGCTGGTTTTCGCGAAATATTCGTTCGTTGGCACCGCTATCAGCATTCATTTGTGAAAACGGGTCTGGCGTCTCACCCCGTAAATAAGCTTCGATCCATCCTGTACAAAGTTGTTCCCATGTGGAAACATGCGCCATGATATCCTTGATAGACCAGTTCTCATCGAAGGTAGAAATACAAAGTAGGTCATCATTAAGTGGTGCAAGAAGAGCGACGATTTGTTCATGTTCCCTCTGGATGCTTTCGAGTAACGTTGTTTTCTCCATTTTAAACTCCATAGTTGTTCAAAGACATTCAATCTGACCTTTTTAAGTATAGCATTGGGCAAGTGTTTTCACTGTTTCTGTAAGGTCACGGTTTGTAGGTTTCTCGAAGTCAAACACGATAGGTAAATAGTTGTGTTCGTCACGATATGGCATATAGAGCCAAGACTGCTTCTCGACCCTTTCTGAGTTTGAGCTAAATTTTATAAAATTGATGGATATATCCGGTGGATATGATGGATAAATTCATCTATCGTTGCTTTTTAAGGTTTTTACTGAATGTAGGAGTAACGATGGAAAACGAGGCTTTCAAGCAAGCTCTTGGGAAAATAATTTTTCAACTGCGTAGTGATCGCGGTATGTCGCAAGAGAAGCTTGCACTTGATGCCGAAGTAAATCGAACGCGGGTAGGCGAGATAGAGAGAGGAGAGGCTAACGCAACTATAGATACTCTTAGTCGAATTGCTAACATTCTTGGGCAGAAATTAGGGGCTCTGATTGTTGAAGCAGAGGAACTTAGTAGTGGTGTTATAAGAAAAGTTATTCCAACCGTTAGACCCGAATATATTAATCGAAGTGTTTTACTACCTACGGGCCTTACGCACGAGCAGTTAGAGAAAGCACTTAATCAAGCACACGTAACGTTGAGCCAGATTGGGCTAGACCCTGAGCAAGGGGATATTCAATACAATATCTACAGTGGGGCTGTCTCAAATATAGTTACTAAGGCAATAGCGCAAGCATCTGATTTTGTGCAAAATAAAGATACAGATCATCCAGACCTTTTCAATCCTAACTTGGACCGCAACCACCCTGATTGGGGGCTTGAAATGAAAGCGTCGAATCAGATTGCAAAGGGAGGAGAAAGTCATAATCCAGGGAAGGGATGGTTTATAATTGTGGTCTACCAAATCGTAGAAGGCCAAACGTACATTGTCCAAGTCGAAGTTGCACAATTAAAGGCAGAGGATTGGACTGTCCATGAACGCGCCCAAGATAGCAACCGAACGCGAACCGCAGTAACCATTGCTGATGCTACTAATAAACTACGCAGAAACTCCGTATATGTAGACCCGAACTACTTGACACCCGTATTGAAGAGGATCATTTTTCCACCTAAAACACAGGGGTAAACAGATAACTATGTTCTACGTGATTAGAAAAGTTGCCCTTGTAAGAGAGGTGCGAATGGTGCTGTAACAGGAGTAGCGTGAACTTGTTGCTCTGTCGAGTTAGCTGATTGCGTCTCTTTATAGAGGTTAGCAAGCAGAGGGATAGCGTTTACCGCAAGATCGTAGTAGTGTTGATCAATCTCTACTCCTACACTGGTATAGCCGATGTATTCCGCAGCCGCTATCGTTGAACCGCCGCCCATGAAGGGGTCTAAAATCCTGCCTTCTCCTAATGGTAAAGCTGCACGAACAATATACCTCATGAATCTTTGTGGTTTAAGCGAGGGGTGATTGACAATTTTACGTTCTTCTTGTGGAGTACGTTCACTTGGTACGATATCTGTAAATGGACGTTCCGGTGAGTCGCGACGAAGACCGCCTGTTTTCCATCTCCTCAGGTTATCTTGTACACGACCATCGAGCGGCTTACGAAGTAATTCCCACGGCTCCCATGCAGAACGGGGCATAACGGTAACATCAGAAAACTCTTCTTCTGCATTCTTAGGTCTGTCGCCCCCTCGTAATGTTTGTACCAGACGAGCAACCTCTCCTCGCCTTTCCCAGCCACTATCTGTTAAGGCTGCACAGAGAATATGGGAAAGAAATGTGTTCGTCGCGATGAACATGTGTGCCCCTGGTACTACTACACGAGAAGCTTTAGTCCCCCAAATAAAAAAGAATTGGTATAAACTTTTTAAGTCGTCTTCATCTAAGACTGTAAATCGAGGCAAGGGAGCGCGAGTGGTACCATTTAATGTGGGAGGGATACGCCACATGCCTCCGCGATTGCCATTACGCAGTTTTGCTTGCTCATCTATAGAATATTCTTTTAGTCCATAGGGAGGATCGGTGATTATTGCCTCAAAACTATTTTCAGGTTGTGCATCAAGCCACTCTATACAATCGGTGTGATGCAAGATATATGTCATGTTCGCCTCCGACTTAGAAGTTATCTATAGTATAACAAAAAAATCCTGGCCTCTACTTTTTGTTCTTGTACGGTCTTAATTTGTCTGGCTGTGTTGCATACAATGTCGTGTAACCACAAGTGAGACAAGTAAGAGCATCAATAGTAGAAGTGTTCATGAGAAGGCCATATGCGCTATGTGGTTGTACAAGTTTGATTTCCGTGTTTGGATACTGTTTGTTATACTTAACGAAAGTACGCTCGCCTCCACATTCAGGACATGGTTTTGGGGTAGGTCGTTGCATCTGCGCGTTCATCTGTTTTTCCCTCGCTTCTCTAAAAGTCTTTGTAGTTTTTGTAGGTCTTGTGCATAGAGGGCTGTATATCCACAAAGTGTACAGGCTACTGCTTGTAGACGGATGTAAGAGGTCCAGCTAGGCTGTAAATTCATCTGTACACCACATGGCACATCGACACGTTGTCCCCCACATTCAGGACATGATGTTGGGCTTTCTGATTGCAATTCGTCGTGCATGCATTTCCTCGTTTTCTCTGTTGTCTTACCACCTAGTAAGACGATAACGAAAGGATACTCTCCAATGTCAACAAAGCTTGTCGGCTATGGTGTCGATACTTTGATACTCAACATACGGTACTCTGGCTCGTCGTTCTCACCTGTCAAAAAGGAACTCGATAGGAACGTACAAAAAAGAACTTGACTACTTGCAGGCGTCGGCGCGTCAAGATGAAAATGCAGTAACTTCCAATTGGTCGTTCAAGGGGATACGGCTCTTTATTTCCTCATGAATCTCCTCATAACTTCGTTTTATTTCCCCATTTCCTCTGAATCTCCCCATAATTTTCTCATGATCTGATATAATAAAACATGAGTTTATATATTTCTAAAGAGGGTATGCCAAATTTGAGTGAGGCTTTACTTTCCATACAAGAGCGAGAAGTACTACTGAACATGAGTAGAAAGAAGGAGCAGTCGTGGAAACGTCAAGGGGATAGTCACTCATCCTCACTTAAAGCAAACCTACTTCGTGTGAGGATGAGCGGGTATTCGATTCTCAAAAACACAATAGCGAACTATCAATAATGAAGCCGCTAAGTCAAGGGACTCACATGTTTCTTGGCCTAGCGGTCTATTTTTGGGTCAAGGGACTTTATAAAAAATGGCGAAAAAATAAAGTCTCTTGCTGTAGTCCTGTTTGTCGGGATGTTGATAAAGTGGCTTGTGAAGCCGCTCTGTGCTTGGATGGGGCGAGAGGGACTCGAACCCTCACAGCCTTTCAGCCAAGGGATTTTAAATCCCTCGTGTCTACCATTTCACCACCGCCCCATGCGTGTGTGGTGACATGATACTATCATGTCACCGCGCGTTCGTCAACTATTTTGTACGATGTTTCCAGGTAGGCTAAGCTTTCGGTTTTTCGCCCCAGACGGTGAGCATGTAGCCGATGGCACAGAAATCGTCGGCCCTCATCTCGCGCAGTGTTTGCTGGTAGAGGTCTTCGTATTTCTCGTTTGTCGTGAGGCCGAGGTCAACGAAGAATTTCTTGCCCAGTTGGAAGACGACCATGAAGTCCTGGTAGAAGCCTTCGTGCCCCTCCGTACCTGCTGAGGAATCGACACCATAAGCCTGATGCTGAATGTTTTGATAGCCAGCGTGTCGCAAAAGTCGAGATAGCACAGGCGTAATGCCAAAATTACGTGCGGTAGGGGCAAAACTGCGACCAGTTGTACTGAACGCATTTAACGACATCTGAGAAAGCTGCTCAAAGGCTGGACTGTTGGTTATCGGCATTTCAGCTTCGGTGAGGCGGATGACTCCGCCGGGGCGAGTGAGCCGGAACGTTTCACGTAACAATCTGGGCCATACTTGAGGCATGAGTACCGCGACAAGCGTGCGAGCATTCACGAGATCGAACGTCCCGTCCTCGAAAGGGAATTGCTCCTGAATGTTCATGGTTGTAAAATGGGCGTTCTGTAGGCCGCGTGCCTTTGCAGACGCGTTGCCATAATCTGTCATGAGTTTGCTGATATCGACGCCTGTCACTTGCGCTTCGGGCAATAAACGTGCTACATCCAATACCCAGCCGCCCGGACCACACGCGAGGTCCAGCACATCATGAAACAGAGGGGCATCGGGCTGCTCGGATAATGGACCGCCCATTGCCCTCGTCAATGTCATGTCCTGATTCAGCAGACGTGCCATCTCAACGGCATTTTCAGGATCAATCGGGTATGTATTCTCTTCTTTGCTGTGAGTTGTCATCGAAGTAGTTCCCTTTACAATCGCTAATGTGCTTTCCCATCCGTGCATGATAATAGGAATGTACATGCTTACATGTCTAAAAATAACTCTTCTAGCTCTTGCCAGGCGCGATCAGTTGCAACATCCATTGTCATCATTTCATCTCTCTTTACCGCTTCGTTCATGATTTTTACCGCTCGTTTATGGAGTGTAGAGAGATATTCACGTTGCAATGTGTAGATGGGCATGTCATGCAAAATTATCCTGTCGAGAGAGTTGAAATCCTTTTGCTCAAACACGAGAGAGAGCAGTTCACTATACTGCTCGATCAGTTGGACACGAAACGGCACAAAATAATTTGGTTGGGCACTGGAAACAACAAGGCTACCGGCCACAGCATTTGAGCGCAATATAGGATACGTGGCAGCACTGACCTCTCGGTCTACCCAGTGTGCGGGGTAGAGACCTTCATGTTCAGCTTGATGCTGACGTATCAGCGGACGGCCGTTCATAGCGGCATAGCCCGCCATTGACTCGCGCCCCAGCAAAAGTGCCTCATACTCCAAATTGATGCCCCAGGGCGGCGTACCGTAACCCACACGTTCGCGCATGCTACGAACGATTCCTTGTGGGGATGGGGGCATACATTGCACCAACGAAACCGCTAAACCAAGCTGGTTAGGGTCAAGTTGACCGAGTGCTTGCAGCAGAATCAAGTTGCTTAATCCCCAGAAGCGTAAAGCCTGTGGTAAGGTCGCGTATGCATGCATAACGTTTACGTATAATTCGCCAGGAATTTCTTGTGACGCGTCCTTTTCCTGATCGTCGCTTAGCAAGAGTACAAGATCAGGATACTCTTCGCTTATCAGTGCAACGAGTTGTGAACTGTGTTGTTGCATTGCATGAAGAAGATGACGAAGATTTTGCGGGCGTGGGTTAGATACACCATTCGCCCAACGGGTCAACGTTATCGGACTAACATTCAACTCGTTCGCGATGCGCTGTCGCTCCAGTACATTGTTGATGTGCTTACCCAAAAACTCTCGCCATCGTGTAATGTTTGACATGTTTTACTCAGTATCGCTAACGAACAAAATAATCGGCACGTATTGTACACTTTCACTATTACAAAGAACGTTTATGAGACAGTTTCGCAGCATATACATATATGAATATCTCTCTTTCCAAACTCTATTATCTTCTATCATACTAACTGTTAGAGCTATCGTCAATAAAATTGTCCAAAAACCAGACGAAAAAGGAAAAAATCCTATGTGAACCGCTATGTATTGACGATTAAAGGTATCTGCGTCATAATAGACTAGGCAAAAAAAGTAATCTGGGTTTTATACAAGCTATCTCCGCTACAAACACAAAGGTATACGAATGGACAACGAGAGCAAGGAAACCTTTCCATCGCAAGTACAAGGGACATATGAAGTAATCATTGTAGGAGCTGGTCACGCAGGCTGTGAAGCTGCTTTAGCGAGCGCACGTATGGGGCGAAAAACGCTTCTGCTCACTATGAATCTGGATAGTATTGCTCTCATGCCGTGTAATCCTTCGATGGGTGGGCCAGCTAAGGGACACCTTATAAAAGAGATTGACGCCCTTGGCGGTGAAATTGGACGCAACACGGACCGCACATTCATCCAAATTCGCATGCTCAATACCAGTAAAGGACCAGCAGTACAAGCCTTACGCGCACAATGTGATAAGCAAGCGTATCGGTTAGCGATGAAATTTGTGTTAGAGGGTCAGGAGAACCTCGAAGTAAAACAGGCGAATATCTCGCGCCTCTTGAGTCGTAGACGGGAAGATGGTCGTTACGAGATCTCAGGTGTCGTTGCGAACAATGGCTGGCACTACGAGGCCAACGCGGTTATCCTGACCACTGGAACATTTATCAATGGTCGTCTTGTTGTTGGCGACAAGACACAGGCTGGTGGCAGGGCAGGCGAAGGGCCAGCACTGGGGATATCTGATGCGCTCAGAGCGTTCGGGCTGGAGGTACGACGTTTCAAGACTGGTACGCCCCCACGCATCGACGCACGCAGCATCGACTTCAGCAAAACCGAGGTGCAACCAGGGAGTCGTGTCCCGCTGTACTTCTCGCGTGATGCCTCGGTACGTGAAGATGTGCAGTTGCCAGGAAGTCGTCCAAACCCTATCTATCCAACCACAGATGAGGATATGCATGGTTGGCGGCCACAATTACCTTGTTATCTGGTGCGTACTACCGAGCAAACGCATCAAATCATACGTGACAACCTGCACCGTTCGCCGCTTTATACAGGCATCATTGAAGGCATCGGCCCCCGTTATTGCCCGTCGATTGAAGACAAGATTGTACGTTTCGCAGACAAAGCGACACATCAGATTTTCCTGGAACCAGAAGGCTGGCGTACTGGCGAAGTGTATGTGCAGGGCATGAATACGAGTTTACCGGAAGATGTGCAAATTGCCATGTTACGTAGTATTCCGGCTCTTGCTCATGCCGAGATGATGCGTGTGGGCTATGCCGTTGAATACGATTATGTACCACCAGAGCAGCTATTGACGACGCTGGAAACTAAGCCTGTTGCAGGTCTCTTTCTTGCGGGACAGATCAACGGCACATCGGGTTATGAGGAAGCCGCTGCACAGGGTATCATGGCTGGTATCAACGCTGCACTTTCCGCTCGCCACGAAGAAGCATTTGTACTGGGACGCCACGAAGCCTATATTGGTGTGCTGATTGATGATCTGGTGACACGTCCACTGAGCGAGCCGTACCGCTTGCATACATCGCGTGCGGAACATCGTCTCCTGTTGCGACCAGAGAGTGCTGATCTGCGCTTGAGCGATCATGCATATCGTCTCGGTCTACTCGACGAAGAACGCTTTCATCAAGTGTTACAAAAACGGGCACTTATTGAGCAAACACTCACACAGCTTACAACAACCATCTTCACGTCCTCACGTACTACCGAAGTCCATGCACAGGAGGCAGGAATCACCCCACTAGGCCAAATGATGAGCGCACGCGATCTGTTGCGACGACCAGATGTGTGCTATCGGCAGGTTGCACAGTTGGCACAGCATGTTGCAGATGCGCGAGAAGCAGCGCAGGAAGAACATACTACTCAGGAGGTTGTGTTGCTGCCAGTGTTGGAAGAGCAGACGGCGGAAGAGGTTGAACTACAGGTAAAATACGAAAACTATGTACGCAAACAAGAGCAAATGGTTCATCGCACTCAACGTCTTGAAGAGATGCGTATACCTGAAACACTCGACTATCGAGAAATTCAGCATTTGCGTACTGAGGCACGTCAGAAATTGCTACGTACACAACCGCGCACTGTTGGTCAGGCAGCGCGAGTCGAAGGTGTTACTCCTGCGGACGTTGCTATACTCATGATTTACCTGGAAAAAGTACGGGTATTGCGATCAAAACTTGACAAAGCCGAGAGATGAAATGTACTATAAGAGTACATTCTTAAAGTTGTTGAAAAGTTCGTATAGAGAGTAAAACTAAAAGTAGATGCCTTTCCCCCCATGCATAGACTGTAGTTCTTTCACGTTGCCATGATTATCATAGATGTGTGTGCCACTTGGCTAACGCACATCTTAAATAGATTTTGGCTTTAATATGTATCCTTACAATAGAGGTGACGAATCGTGCCTTTTGATGTCTTTCATGTGAACAAGGATAGGTGGCAGCGATCAATCCGTTGAGTGATGGGGTATGACATCGAAGATATGTAAGGAAAAAGGGGAAACTTATGTACATTCTAGTCGTTGATGATGACCCATTTGCTAATATGCTGGTCAAGTTTGTGCTTGATAAAGAAGGCTACGAAGTAGAGACAGCGGACAACCCGAGAGGTGCGTTACAAATGATTCAAAAACGCGAACCTGATCTGCTCTTGCTCGATGTCAAGATGCCCTATTTGACCGGCTTCGAGTTTACGCAGCAGTTGCGTACTGATGGCTTTGATACACCACTTATCTTTATGACGGCGCAGGATACCATCGAGTCTAAACTTGAGGGCTTCAAAATTGGGGCAGATGACTATATTTGCAAACCTTACATTCATGAAGAACTTGTTGCGCGTGTACATGCGGTGATGCGTCGTATCAAGAACAGAGACAAGGTGGGCAACGAATGTTTGCGTGGTGGACATGTCGAACTTTTTCCTTCTGATTTGAAGGTTTCGGTGAGTGGTAAAGAACCAATGCAACTTACGCATACCGAGATGCAGGTGCTACGCATTCTGATGAGTAGTGCCGGTCATGTTGTCAGTCGCGACACACTACTCTCGAAAATCTGGCATGACGACGAAAACAACAGCAATATTGTTGATGTCTATGTACGTCGTCTACGTGTGAAAATTGAGAACAATCCTTATCAGCCGCAACATATTGTTTCAGTACGCGGTCAAGGCTATAAGTTTATTGGGAAATAGAGGAAACACTTGCGGAAACGGATACAAAAACAGATCCAGGTAGACGAACTAAAGGTGCCACATGCTCAAACAACGCAGTCTTCTTCTCTTCCTGCAGAAACTGTACTTGATAAACGCCAATACCTGGAGGCGATGATTGATGCAACGCCTGACGTAGTGATTGCGCTCGATTCTCAGTATCAAGTGCTGGACCTTAATCCTGCTGCCGTAGAGACGTTGGGTTGGTCAGTGAAAGATGCTATTGGTCATGGTTGTACAGAGGTGATGCGTTGCCAGAATCTGAACCGTATAGAATTGTGCGGCACTTCAAGTTGTCCTCTGACACGAGTTCTGGATATGAAAAAGCCGTTAGCCAATGAAGACTTGATACTTGGTACATGCCCAGAACATACTTGCGAGGTTTCCGCGAGTGTCACGCCAGTAAAAGCAGGACAGTATGTCGTCTTTACTGCTCGCGATGTATCAGCTCTCAAAGTCGCAAATCAGGTACGATCCAATTTCGTTTCGATGGTATCGCACGAGTTACGGACACCTCTGAACTCGGTACATGGCTTCATTGATCTGCTCATGCACGATCATATGGGAGCATTGACTGCGGAGCAACGCACCTACCTTGGCTATACACAGGAAGGCGTACAACAACTCATCTCGATTGTCGAAGATATTCTTTTCATGACACGCTCTGACCTAGGGCAATTTGAGATTAAGCAGCAAGAGGTACCTTTACGCGGCCTTGTTCGTCAAGTCGTGGGCAGTTTACAGCCGCAAGCAAGGAAAGCAGAGGTTGTCATTACGCACGATATAGCTGACGCACTGCCCTCTCTTTTTGTGGATCCCAAACGTATTATTCAGGTACTGAACAACTTGATCACCAACGCGGTCAAGTTCACTCCTCCTGGTGGTGTGGTGACAATACACGCGCGTCCCTATGACACCTGTGTTGCCATGATTTCGGTGAATGATACTGGTTTTGGTATTCCCTATGAAGATCAACAGCACGTCTTCGAGCGTTTCTATCAATCGAATCATACGCAGCAATCGAAGATGGGTGGCTATGGTCTGGGGCTTTCCATCGCCAAACTCATTGTTGAGCAACATGGAGGGACGATTGGTTTTGATACAACAGTGAACGAGGGCACAACCTTTTATTTCACCGTCCCCTTTTATGAAGGGCAATCGTAGGTTCCCACAACAGAAAAAGATGTTAAAAGAGCGTTGGATGTATTGGTTCTTGCCACTCGTTATCTTTCGAGAGTTTGTCGGCGAGGCGTGTTGGCTCTGGCAAGCGATAGCCGCGACCACATTTGAGAACATAGTCGATACTCGTTGCAAGGCTAATACGATGCCCAAGCGAAATAAATAGAGGATTGACGCGCGTTCGTGTACGCACGACCGCGCCGATAGTCTCGCCCTTGTTCGTGAGTGGTACCCATGAACCCGCTTCTTCATTGAGCGCGGAGGCATCGTATTTCCCAGTCAGCAGAGACTTCGCGCAGCCAATGGTGGGCAGGTCAAGCCAGAGGCCGAGGTGTGATGCAATACCCAGTCGTCGCGGATGCGCGATACCAGCACCATCTACCATGACCAGTTGCGGACGCTGCTGCAACTGTTGGAACGCGCCAAGTACACAGGGAGCCTCGCGAAACGAGAGCAAGCCGGGGATATACGGCATACGTATCGGTTCCTCGTAGACATGGCGTTCTACCATTGCTAAATCGGGAAAACGCAACAGGACAACCGCTGCTCGCGCCTTGCCATTGTTTTCGTTAATTGCCATATCGACGCCCGCGACAAAGCGCACCTCGTCTAGCTGGTCTTCGCGTACAACGCGTTGCATCAGTTCGCGCTGTAGAGCTATGGCCTCTTCCTGGCTCAGATTCCATTCATGTAAAGGGGGAGTTTGTGTCATGATTACTTCGCTTCTGTTACAAAAATCATACGTGGACTATCCAGCGTATAGTTGCCCAAATCATAGGTGCCATATACATCTTTGAGCGTGAAATTTGCTTGCTCAAGCAAAAGCTCCATTTCGCTCCGCTCATAGAGGTATAGATGAGTGATAACGGTAGTACGTTGTACTGTTCCACCCTGACTATGCTGCTCGTAAAAATGTGTGAGTTCTAGCAGGTGACGCGCAGCAGAGGATGCGGGACTTACAAAATGCGTCAGCATCGTGCCATTCTCACGCTGCCATGTACCCTGATGTAGCACTTGTCCCGTCAGGTCTTCCATATAGCGTGCATCGGCGTTGCTGATATCTATAACGAACAAGCCGCCAGTGCTAAGATGTGTGCGGATGTTTGCAAGTGTCTGTTGTTGCTCTTTGCGCGTGGTAATATGTGCGAACGAGCCAAGCGCGATAAACGCCATACGGAACTTACGTCCAAGCTGCATGGTAGACATACTCTGCTGCATAAGTTCACAGCGAACAGGACTAGCTAGCTCTTGCAGTCGTTGGCGAGCGAGAGCCAGCATAGGGTCAGATGTATCGACGCCAACAATATCGTAGCCCTCTTGTGCGAGTGGCAACAAAACACGTCCACTGCCACAGGCAAGTTCTAAGATAGAGCCACCGCTCGCTTCGGCGAAGTTTTGATACATGTCCAGGTCTTCGTCGAAGGAGGCGTGTTCGATATCATAGAATGGAGCGATAAGATCATAATTGTTCATGCAGCCGTTGTCCCTGTCGCTTTATACACCCTCACATAACTAATTTTCGTATACTGAGGAAAGACAGTTGTACTATCAGGAAGACCGGGCCATGTACCGTTTCCACCAACGGCAGTATTCATATACATAAACATTGGTGTGTTAAGGATATTTGAGGTGATTGTTTTCTCAACTACGCCATCAATTGACCAACTTAATGATCCTGCTGTCCATTGCAGGTCAAACGTATGGAAATCTGCTGAGAAGTCGGGGCCATTGAGATGCGTCATGTTTTGTTGCGTGTTGCCATTTGTATCTTGCCAGTGGTAGTTCATATAGAGCGTATGGGGGTCGTTTCCGACAAGTTCCAGCATATCAATCTCATACGCAGTAGAACCGTTTTCGGGCATCAACCAGATAGTAGGCCAGAGACCCCTGCCCTGCGGCAATTGCTCGCGCCATTCGATTTTACCATAGAGTAACGAAAACTTGCCCTGCGAACTCACGCCACCGGAAGTATAGTCATAGCCATTGTAAAAGCGTTTCTCCGACTTAAACACTAAACCCTGACCAGGTTGAATATATGTATCATCGGGTGCATAATCCTCTGCGGTCGGTGGAGTGTAAAATTTTCCACCATCGAGAGCGGTCCACTTGGTTGTATCAAGTGTTGGACTATTAAATTCATCTGACCATACAAGCTGCCAACCAGCATTAGGATCGGAGGTAGGCTTCTGAACTGTTGGCACGGTTCCTTTTGGAGATGGAGTTTCCGTAATAGATGTTGCGGTAGTATATGGAGAAACAGTGGTGGCTTTTGTCGTACTATGTGCTGTTGTACGAGCAGAAATTTCACAAAAAGAGGTCGTTCGCTGTTTGCCGCACATTGTTGTAGTATTCCCAGCAGAATTTACTCCCGGTATTTGTATCTGTCCCGCTATAGCTGGGTAGAGAAAGAGTATAAGAATAATCAAAGAAATAAGCCATAGAATGCCGCGCTGCTTCAGAGTACGCGCATGTTTATTCATTTTGTCCCCACTTTGCCATCATCACCATGTTGGGAGGGATGCATGTATATTTGTCGGTGCGAGAAATAGTATTGAAACATGTTGGTATATTTTCTGCTACTTTAGCATATGGACCCTTTTTTTGGCAAGCAACAGGACTTTTGAGGGTTTGAATTTGTTTGTAGGGGCGTGATTTATCCATTGATACCGTCCTTCAATTCCTGGCTGCATGGTTCGTTGCTCACAGGGCGTTATAAATAAAGGCCCCTACAATGCAATCCTTAATGGAACAAGATCAAAAAGGCTATGACCAGCCCGTAGATTGCGAGCGTTTCGGCGAAGACGAGACCGAGCAACAGGTTCTGGCTAATCGTTGGAGCCGCTTCGGGGTTGCGTCCCAGTGCTTCATACGCGCGTCCTGTTGCGCCGCCCATTGCGATACCTGCGCCGATAGCTCCCAGACCAATCGCTAAGGCTACCGCGATCAGTTGAATGTAATTCATCTTCTGTTCTCCTTTCTGTGTTACGTATCGTTTTTGTTTTCCCTGTATGCTTCAAGTGTAACCGCTGACATGGGCAAGCGGTATCGTCCGTTCGATGGATTTGGCCTCTCATCCTTTTCTACATAGAGGATGACAACCTTTATGCGGGGAGATTATCAACATAGATAGCATCGGCTCAGCCTTTTTTGCTATAATTAGGAAGAGAAATGTAAGAAGAAAATGAGACATGCTGCGGCATGTTTGGAAGTGAACGAGGTGCGTTGATGAAAGATCATCAGCAGAAAACCATTCGCTTGCTTGTAGCCAACGATCAGCACATTGTTCGTGCAGGATTGCGCGTTCTCCTCGCCGAACATGCTGAAATTGACGTTGTGGGCTACGCAAGCAGCATCCCTGAAACCATCCGTCTAGTTGGAGAGCATCAACCCGATGTTGTACTGATCGAGCCGCATATGCATCATCAGGATGGACTGAAAGCCATTGAATTGATACGCGGTGAATGGCCCGATGTCGCCATTATTGTCTTTACCGTCTCCTCTCATAACGACGAATCCATGCTCCGCGCCCTCCGTGCTGGTGTGCATGCCTATCTGACTTCACATTGTGAGCATGCAACACTGCTTCATGCTATTGATGCAGCCGCGTGCGGTGAGACGTTACTACAACCCTCGCATATGGTCTGTCTACTTGCTAACCACGAAATAGTTTTCGCGGCAACACACGATGACGAAACTCCTGTTGTGGTGGCAGAGAAGCCAGCACTGACCGAGCGCGAACGTGCAGTGTTACAGCGTGTTTCCTATGGTGAGCGCAACAAAGAGATTGCTGCACACCTCGGCATTAGCGAACCAACCGTCAAAACGCACCTCGCCAACATCTACTACAAGCTCGGCGTGGACTCGCGTGCCTCCGCCGTCGCCGTCGCCATTGAGCGTGGCATCCTCGTGGTGCAAAGGGATGTTGTTTTGTAGAGGCCATAATTTATTACGCCCTGATGCCGTATACAATTGGGACGCGGGCGTAATAAATTATGGCCTCTACAGATGATTGAATAGAAAATATATGCATAGTGCGTCAATCATTGACAAAGGTATAGCATTATGCTATTATTTTTATAGCAAATAGCTATTATCATAAAAGAGGAGAGAAAAGTCATGAGTAAAAGAAAGTTTATGCGACCTCAGAATGTGATTATCGGTGTTGTAGTTGCGGCACTGGCTGGAAAAGCCGTGTATGACCAGTTGCAAATGCCTCCTAAAGAGCGCACATGGCAAGGCACTGTCGTTGGCATTCCTTATGATTTTCGCATACCGACGGTTGAACGGATTATCAATAACGTGTGGAACAAAGACACGTCTCGCGTCTTCATGCCTAAAGTGTTCGGGTTGGGGTGGGATATCAATGTGTATGCTTTGTTGCATCGTGTACAGGGTTGATGAAGCGGAACTTTTTGTCACGCCTCATTGCTCTCCTTCGTGTGCATCATAGTATGGCTATGTCATAGAAGAGGCTCCTGCGCGAGAACGTTTTGCGAAAGGAGTGGTGTTATGGCAACCAATAAGAGATTGATGTACTGAAAAGGAGATTTATATGACAACATCATCGTATCTGTACACGTTACCAGAGGCAAACCAGAAGCTCGACACGGATGCTCAGCAAGCAGCACGCAAAGATGTACAGGATAACTATCCTGACAACATTTACCGCACACAACAAGATCAGGAGAACCACGCGAGGGCATTGTGCGAACAGGCGCGGGCCGCTTCATCCAACCTGACCAACGACTTTCAAGCATACTTTACCCGTTATACAGCGGCGTATACAAGTGCTTACGAAGACGAGATGCAGAAAATGGACTCGCAGGATGAGAACAATCAATCGGTAGCGAGCGGAGATAATCAGTAGCTGAACACGGTGTACACGCGGTCCCTATGTAACGAATGTGGGTCGCGTGTACTTTTGTTTATAGACAAACGGGCAACCTTTTTCTTGATTGGGATGCAGAGACGTTACGCTTTTTGACCCACAATGTTCACGAGCCACGACACGCCAAACTTGTCAGTGAGCATACCAAATGTGTCGCCCCATGGAGCTTTATCGAGAGGCATTGTTACTTTGCCACTGGCCGAAAGCTTCTCGAAATAGGCTCTTAACTCCGCTTCATTGTCGCCAGTAAGCGACATGCTAAAATTCGTCCCAACGCTATATTCCATGCGGTCCGGTGTGTCGGAAGCCATAAAAGTAATGCCGTTGTCGGCTTCCAGCATAGAGTGCATGATTTGGTTGTCTTCGTTCGGATCTTGCGACGCGTGATATTCTTTGAAGGTACTCATCGTCAGTTTGCCGCCAAAGACAGTTTTGTAAAATTCCATGGCTTTGCGAGTGTTGTCCTTAAAGCTAAGGTATGGGTTAAGATTGGTTTGCATAGTTCCTCCTGTGTAGATTTACGTTAGAAAGCTACTCCTATTATACATTGTAATTTGTTCCACGTTTGGGTGGTTAATCTCACCTTCCTACTGACAACCCTCCCTCCAACATGCTATAATTTCCTTCACGATGCAGAAACTACAGAGCCAACCACCAATCCCTATACAGCAATCGCAACCAATGACGGACAGGCAACTCTCGACGGCGATTGAGAGTGTTTTGTTTGTGTCTGGTCGTCCGTTAGAGCGTTCGGAGTTACGCAAGATTTTGGATGTCGATGAGGCGCGACTGTTGGTGGGGTTGCAGCTTTTAGAGGACGATCTGGTGGGGTTGGAGCGCGGAATTCGCTTGCAGCGGCTGGGTGAGCAGGTGCAGTTGGTGACGGCACCGGAGAATGCGCGTTATATTGCCGCTCTGCTAGGTTTGCCGATGACGGCGAAGTTGACGGCTTCGGCTCTGGAGACGTTGGCGGTTGTGGCGTATCGGCAGCCGATTACACGCGGACAGATCGAGGCGTTGCGCGGCGTGAATAGTGATCGCGCCCTCGCAAGCCTGTTACAGCATGGTCTTGTCGAGGAGGTTGGACGCGCTCAGACAGTGGGGCGTCCCGTGCTTTTCGCTACCACCACTGAGTTCCTACAATTGTTTGGCCTGACCTCGCTGGAGCAATTGCCCGTTATTCGCGAAAATAATCAAACGGAATTGTAGGGGCTTGATTATGCTGTCTAAGAAAATATTGCGAAGCGAAAAGAAACCAACGGGCGACCACAAGGGTCGTATAGTAGGGTGCGACCCTTGTGGTCGCCCGTTCCTAGATGAAATCTAAAAGGAAAGAGTAGCTGTTATGCGTATTGGTCGTCATATGCCCACACACTCGAAAATGGTCAAGGCGGCTGAAATTGCCTCCTCAATTGGTTGCGAGGCGATTCAGGTTTTTGTGAGCAATCCGACAGGCTGGCGACCTACGGCTGATGATCCGACGGGGTGTGCGGCGTTCAAAGCGACGGTTGAGGCTCTCGCCCTCTATCCTGTTGTGATTCATGCCCCCTATCTGATTAACCTTGCTTCGCCCGATGATACAATCTGGGAAAAATCTATCAAGTTATTGACGTGGACAATGCAACGCGGTACACAGATAGGTGCATCATATGTTGTCTTTCATACGGGCAGTCATCGTGGCTCCGGCGTCGAGGTAGGTATAACGCGTATCGCGCAGGGTGTCGAGCGTGTATTGGCGGAGTCGCCTGTCTCTGTGATGTTGCTCTTAGAGAACGATGTTGGCGCAGGCAATGCCGTCGGGCATAGCTTCGAGCAGTTGGCGGCTGCCCTGTCTTTGATGTCACCAGACCTTGAAAGTCGCGTCGGCATCTGTCTCGACACGGCGCATTTATGGGGCGCAGGCCACGATATCGCGACGACAGAGTCTACGCGCCAGGTCTTGCAGCATTTCGACGACACGGTAGGATTGCAGCGGCTCAAGGTGATACATTTGAACGATACTGAGATGGCTCTTGGTAGTCACCGCGACGTTCACGCCCGTTTGGGTGAAGGTATCATTGGCGAAGAGGGGCTACGAGCTTTGCTCACGGACCCACGCCTGGGGCATGTGGCGGTGCTGCTAGAGACGCCCATTCTCACGGATGATAAGGATAAAGAGGATTGGGTGCATGATAAGACGCAAGTGGCAAAAGCGTTTGATCTGGCAAATAAAGAAGGAGTTATCCCATGATATCCGCCGTTGTATTGCTCAATGTGCAGCGTGGCGAAGTGAGCGAGACCGCGCAACGTCTATTGGAGATCGAGGGTGTGTCGGAGGTCTATTCGGTCACGGGTGAATATGATCTCGTGGCACTGTTACGATTACAACACTATGAGGACCTCGCTGATGTTGTCACCGCACACATGGTCAAGCTACCAGCCATTATCAAGACGAATACGCTGATGGCGTTTCAATGCTATTCCAAGGCTGATTTGCAACAGGCGTGGGATATCGGGGTGGAGTGACAAGTTCACCAACGGGCGACCACAAGGGTCGCACCCTACGATACGCGTATCGTAGGGTGCGACCCTTGTGGTCGCCCGTTCCTAAATGAATGAAAAAATTAAACAGCAACATCATATCCCTTCATCTATGGGGTATCATAGAGGAAAGATATTTTTGTCTATGATACACGAAGGAGCGCATCATGGGTATAATTCATGGCGGTTGGCTCGTTGCCAAAATGTTGAAACGCGAAGGGGTCGAGGTCGTTTTCACGCTGAGCGGTGGACATATCGCGGGCATTTACGATGGGTGTTTGCGCGAAGGGATTCGCGTTGTGGATACGCGTCACGAACAGGCAGCGGTGCATGCGGCAGAGGGTTGGGCAAAGACAACACGCAAACCAGGGGTGGCCTTGCTGACGGCTGGCCCTGGTGTTACTGATGGCGTGACGGGCGTGGCAAATGCCTATCTCGCAGGTAGCCCGATTCTTGTGATTGGTGGTGCAGCACCGCTCGGCTTCTGGGATCGTGGGGCATTACAGGAGATGGGGCAGATTGACCTGTTGCGACCCATCACGAAATGGGCACGCACAGTACACGAAACCTCACGACTGGGCGAGTACGTGGGTATGGCCTTTCGCCAGATGTTGAGCGGCAAGCCCGGACCAACTTTCCTTGAGATGCCGATGGATGTTCTCAATAATTTCGCCGATACCGACACACTTTTCGACCCTGGCGAACCTGGCAGTTATCGCGCTGGTGGGCGTAGCGCTCCCGACCCTGATGCTGTTGTGCAGGCCGCCGCTATTCTTGAGAAGGCGCAACGTCCTGTTATTATGGCGGGTACAGCGGTGTGGTGGTGCGATGCCGCCGAGCCGCTACGTCAACTCGCGGAACGTTTACAGGCACCCGTCTATCTCAATGGTGCTGGTCGTGGCTGTCTACCACCTACCCACCCTCTATTCTTCACAGCTTCAAGACGCAAGGCATTAGAAGGTGCCGATACGATTTTAGCCATCGGTACACGTATGGATTTCCGCCTCAATCACGGGCAACCGCCACTCATTCCAGCCGAGGCAAAGGTGTTGTGGTTCGACCTGGCGGCGGAGGATATCGGCGTTAATCGTGGTGCCGCCGTTGGTCTCGTGGGTCATGTTGGGCTGAGCATGCGTCAGGTTGCCGAAGCTACTAAGCCTATCGCGAACGAGGAGTGGCTGACCTACATTCGGAACGAGGAGAAACGTAGCTTTGAACGTGATGCAGCCGCTCTTAACTCGGATGCCACGCCGATTCACCCTATGCGCTTCTGCCGTGAGATACGCGATTTTATCGACGAGGACACCACTGTTGTCGGAGATGGTGGCGATATTGTGAGCTATGGCGGCAAGGTGATCAATGTCGCCAAACCCAGCTACTGGCTCGACGCGGGTCCAATGGGCTGTCTGGGCACGGGTACTGGTTTCGCGATGGCGGCACAAATCGCACGACCCGGCCAGAAGGTACTCATTCTGAGTGGTGATGGTGCCTTTGGTCTCAATGGTATGGAGTTTGAGAGCATGGTGCGTCAAAAGTTGCCGATTGTGACTATCATCGGCAACGATGGTGCGTGGGGCCAGATCAAGCATCCACAACGCGCCATGATCGGACATGCAACGGCGGCTGAACTCACCCCCGGTATTCGCTACGACAAAATGGTCGAAGCTCTCGGCGGCTACGGCGAACTCGTCGAACGTGCCGAGGATATTCGACCTGCTCTGGAACGCGCCTTTGGCTCTGGTCTACCTGCATGTGTCAATGTGTTGATTGACCCGGAGAAACCCTATGGGCGTTCGACGAACGTGGCGGTGTAAACAGAAAATGGTTGATGGACAGACGTAGGGGCTTTTATTCATAACGCCCTTGTCCCAATAAACAATGGTGGCAAGAATTGAGGAACGTACCCAATGATTGGGAACATGGTTTGTGGGAACGAGGGCGTTATGAATAAAAGCCCCTACATTATGCGAAGATTGACAATATATAATAGGAGAACTCACACCTTGAACATACCAGAGACGCGTCGTGATGTGACGATAGAGGATTATCACGGCACACAGGTTGCGGACCCGTATCGCTGGCTCGAAGATGCGGCATCGGCTGAGGTACAGGCTTGGTCGGAGGCGCAGAACGATATGACACGTGCGTATCTCGATGCGTTACCGATGCGCGAGAAGATTAAGACGCGCCTCACCGAACTGTATGATTATCCCAAACAGAGCGCACCGAGCAAGCATGGCGACCGCTATTATTTCTCTCGCAACACAGGTTTGCAAAACCAGGCCGTGTTGTACAGACAAACAACGCTGGACGGTGAGACGATGCTTGTGCTGGACCCCAACACGCTCAGTAGCGATGGCACCGTTGCTCTCGTCAACACCTCGTTCAGCGAGGATGGCAAGTTGCTTGCCTATGGTACTTCGACGAGTGGCAGCGACTGGCAAGAGGTCAAGATACACCGCGTCGATGAGGGCAGCGATTTTGACGAGAGAATGCAGTGGACAAAGTTTAGCTCGCTGCCCTGGCGACACGATAATCAGGGGTTTTTCTATAGTCGCTTCCCAGAGCCAGGAACGGTGCCGACAGAGGACCAGAGTAACTTCAACAAGGTCTATTTTCATAAGCTGGGCACGTCCCAGAGCGCGGACCGACTTATCTTCGAGCGGCCCGACGCCAAAGAACTTGCCTTCGATCCTATGGTTACTGAAGACGGCGTATATATTGTGTTGAACGTCTGGCATGGTACCGACACGCAAAACCGTATCTATTATCGTGAAGTCACAAGCGATACGCCATTTGTGCGCTTGCTCGATGAGGCTGATGCAGAATACACCTTCATAGGCAACGATGGCCCTGTTTTCTACTTCAAAACTGACCTGAACGCGCCGCGCGGCCGCATTATCGCCATTGACACGCGTCAACCAGAGCGAGAGAACTGGCGAGAGATTGTACCGCAGCAGAATGATGTTGTTTCCTTTGTGCTGCTTGCTCATCATCAGTTCGTGATCGTATATATGCATGACGCACACCACCAAATGGAACGCTACGACATGAGCGGCCATCAGTTGGGAGAGATCGCGTTGCCCACGCTTGGCTCTATCGTCGAGATTGTGGGGAAGGTCGATGAGAGCGAACTGTTTTTCAGCTTCACCTCGTATTTGTTTCCCACCAGCACCTATCGCTACGACTTTGCAAGCGAGCAAGTGACGATGCTACACGGTGCAGAGATCGCGTTCGATCCCAGTGGCTATGAGACGGAGCAGGTATTTTATCCGTCGAAGGATGGCACTCGTATCCCGATGTTCCTGACGCACAAAAAAGGTCTCGTCAAGGATGGCAATAATCCAACGCTGCTGTATGGCTATGGTGGTTTTAATATTAGTTTGACACCCACCTTTTCGCTGGTTGCGTTGCTGTGGGTCGAGAGTGGCGGCATCTATGCAGTGGCGAATTTGCGTGGCGGCGGTGAGTATGGTGAGGAATGGCACAAGGCAGGTATGCTCGAAAAGAAGCAGAACGTCTTCGATGACTTTATCGCGGCAGGTGAATGGCTCGTTGCCAATAAATATACCAGTACAAAGAAACTGGCAATCAATGGTGGTAGTAATGGTGGTCTGCTCACGGCAACCTGTCTGGTGCAACGTCCCGATCTCTACGGTGCTGTCGTATGCGAGGTGCCTGTGATCGACATGCTGCGCTACCACCGTTTCACACTTGGTCGCTACTGGACAGGCGAATACGGTGATGCCGGACATAACGCAGAACAGTTCAAATTTCTTTACGCCTACTCGCCTTTGCACAACGTCAAAGAGGGCGTGCATTATCCACCTACGCTCATCCTGACGGCGGACACCGATGATCGCGTCGTACCTGCCCACGCCAAGAAATTCGCGGCAACAATCCAACGAGCGCATAGCGGAGATCAACTCCCGTTGTTGCGTGTCGAGTTCAAAGCTGGACATGGTATGGGTAAGCCGACCACGAAGATTATCGACGAGCGTAGCGATGTGCTGGCATTCCTGTTCGAGACGTTTGGTATGTTGTAGGAACTGATGTATCGCGTCCTTTCGGTGGGTAATTGCCACCAGGACGCGATAAACGCACCAGCGAGCGACCACAAGGGTCGCCCCTACCATACACGTTGACGTGCAATTGGGGAGCGTATAGTAGGGGCGACCCTTGTGGTCGCCCGTTGGGAAACGCTACGGATTATTTTATCAAACCGCATCATCGGTCCCTACATTATTGAAGCAAATAATGTTCTATAATGCCAAAGGCATGTATGTATAAAAATGAGGAGGGTTATATTATGGCATCGACAACAAACATAAAAGACACAGTAACGCGCACGATTACAGGCGACCCTGCGAAGTGGCGTTGGTATCACGGGCTTGCCTTCTACGTCTTTGTGCAACTGCTCACGTTTGGTCTGGCAGGACTCACCAGCCTTGTGAGCGGTAACAAGGGCGAGACGGTACGTGACAATTTTTTTGGCGATGCGTCATATTTTCGCACGTTAAAACAATCCGTCATCACGCCGCCATCGTGGGTCTTCGGTCCTGCTTGGACTCTCAACAACTTCTTTGCTATCTGGGGTACGCTTGCGGTCCTTAATAAGCCTAAGGGCACACCTGGCCGTAACGAATATCTTGCGCTACAGGGCGCAACGTGGCTCAACTTTGTCATCTTCAATGCGGCCTACTTCAGTCTGCGCTCACCGATCAACGCATTTGTGTTGACCTTCATCTTTTTTGGCCTGACTATTGCCAGTGCGTTCGTCGCCATTTTTCGTCTCAAGGACACGAAGGTTGCTCTATCACTCGGTACGCTCTTTGTCTGGCTTACCGTTGCTGGTACTGCCGCAACCTTTCAGGCTTTATGGAACCGTGACGACTTTTACAATGTCGGTCCGTTCGCCGAGCCAATTCCAGCGTTGGTTGCTCACAGGGACTAGTAAAATATATGAATCTTGCATTCACGGAGAGATTTCGTTTTGCTCGTGCTCTACGTTCACGTCCTTATGCTCTAGCGTGGATTGGGCAAACTATCTCTAGCCTCGGTGATGGCATTTTCACTATTGCGCTAGCGTGGCAGGTGCTGCTCATGACCCATTCAGGACTGGCAATGGGGATCGTTCTCGTTGCTGCTATGATTCCTCGTCTGGTGTTCGTCCTGCTTGGTGGCGTGGTGGCTGATCGCTTACCGCGCCGTTTGATTATTTTGTGGTCGGATGGCGGGCGTGGGGTGGTTGTGTTGCTTATCTGCATCCTGGGTTTTTCGGGTGTATTGCAATTCTGGCATCTCGTCATTGAAGCTTTTATTTTTGGTGTGGTCGATGGCTTTTTCAATCCAGCGGTCAATGCGATTGTGCCTGATCTCGTCGAGAAAGAGGATTTAGCATCGGCAAACTCAGTCATTGCATTTGGTAATACGCTGGCACAACTATTTGGTCCTATGCTCGGGGCGGTTCTTATCGCCATCATTTCTCCGATGGGTGCTTTTGCCGCTGACGCTTTGAGCTTCTTTATTTCAGTTGTGTTTCTGCTGGCCGTTCGTATTCCAGAGCGTCATGTGACTCCTACTCTGCAAGTACAGAACGAGGTACAGGGTGAAGTTCAGGGAACTATTGGCGCGGAAGTGCAAGTGGAGCAAGCCGCAGAGCGACGGGGCTTTCGTGGTGTGATTCGTGATGTGCGGGAAGGGTTTGTCTATGTGCGACAGTCACGCTGGCTGTGGGTTACGACTGTCAATGGGGCACTTGGGAATCTTGGCTTTACCGCAACACTTGCGGTGGCTATGCCGAAATTAGTCCACGATGTCTACGGGCAAGGAGCATGGTTGCTTGGACTCATTGAGGCAACGGGAGCTATTGGTGCTATGCTAGCTCTGTTTTTTGTAGGACGAGCTACACATTTGAAGAGGCGTGGTCTCTTGTCGTATCTCGCGCTTGGTTTGAGTTGTATCGGTATTCTCGTCCTCGGTTTACCATTTTCGCGTGCTGCGGCACCATTTATTGCGCCGCTCGCCAGTATACTTGTCGGTTTTGGTCTGGCTGCCTTCAATACGATTTTCTTCACTGTGCTGCACGAAACTATTCCGAGTGATAAATTAGGGCGTGTAATCAGCATCGACACACTCGGCTCGTTTGCCATGATTCCTGTCGGGGAGGTGGTAGGTGGCATTATGACGGACCGCATTGGTCCGGCAACGGTGTTCATAGTGTTTGGTATCATCAATCTGGTGATTGTGTTAATTCCCCTGTTCGTGCATGATGTTCGTGCGTTAGAGTAGATATTGTGTTACAATAGGCTCCGACTATTCATGTATATAGACAGCTATCAGTGTGATAGGAAAGGGTGGAGGGGCGAATTTATGAAGCCGCTTGTTGCCATCGTGGGCCGACCGAACGTCGGCAAATCCACATTTTTTAACCGTATGCTTGGCGAAAGAGTCGCCATTGTTGAAGATATGCCGGGGACGACACGTGATCGTCTCTACGGCGATACCGATTGGAATGGGCGCACGTTTACGCTCATTGATACAGGCGGTCTCGAATTTGGTTCTGACATTCCCGTTGGTCAGGTGGGACTCACCGGACAATCCGGCGACCTGATGGATCATGTGCAGGCGCAGGCCGAACTTGCCATCGAAGAGGCCGACGTGATCGTGTTCATGGTCGATGCAGGTTCAGGCATTACTGCTGCCGATCAAGAGATCGCGGACGTATTGCGCCGCACGAAAAAACCGATTATCATTGCCGCGAACAAGGCTGACAACGCGAATCGACGTATGGATAGCGTCGAGTTCTACAACCTGGGTTTGGGTGAACCTATCGCCATCTCCTCTAGTCAAGGTGTAGGGACGGGCGACCTGCTCGACCTTATCGTCGAGGATCTGCCGCCAGCCGACGAGGAGCCAGAGGACGACGAAGAGGATGAGACACCACGTATTGCTATCGTGGGTCGTCCCAATGTTGGCAAGTCGTCGTTGCTCAACGCGATTGTTGGTATAGACCGTGCTATTGTGAGCGATATACCGGGGACGACGCGCGATGCCATTGATACCGAGATAGAGTTCGAGGGTCACAAACTCGTGCTGATCGACACCGCTGGTATTCGCAGGCGTGGGCGCGTGGGACCTGGTGTTGAGAAGTATAGCGTGTTGCGTTCGAGCCGTGCCATCGAGCGTTGCGATGTGGCTTTGTTGCTCATCGACGCCAGCGAAGGTATCGCGGCGCAGGATATGCATATCGCGGGCGAGGTATCGGAATCCGCAAAAGGTATTGTGATCGTCATCAACAAATGGGATCTCGCACAGGAGCAGCGTCGCGCCGAACGCGAAGAAGACATTCTTCCACATCCCGACGAAGAGATCGACACGGCGGAGCAGTACCGCAAACTTGTCCTCGAAGAGTTCAAGTTCATGCCCTACGCACCTGTCATCTTCGCCTCCGCAAAAACGGGCTATCACACACAGTCGATACTCGAAACGGTTGTCAACATTGCCGAGATGCGCTTCTTGCGCGTCCCCACCTCCAGACTGAACGAAGTGGTGCAGGATGCGGTACGGCGTCATCATCCCGCGATCATTCGCAATAAGCCGCTCAAGGTCTACTATGCGACACAGACGCGAGTCAATCCGCCAACGTTTACCTTTTTCATAAATGACACGCAAGCCATGCATTTTTCCTACGAACGCTACCTTGAGAACCGTCTACGCGAAGCCTTTGGTTTCAAAGGAACGGGTATTCGTTTACTGTTCAGATCACGCTCGTCGAGGGACGAGAGATAGTTGTCCTTTATGCTAATACAGCCAGTAGTGCTAGAGCATATGCCTCGGCGACGGTTTGTGCATCGTGCATCATATCGCCTCTCATGAGGCGGTACTGGCATTGCCAGCGACGAGCAGGCCAAGGGGCGAGTTTTATCAGTGTGTACGTCTCGACATGCTGTTCTAATGCCTGTCGTAACGTGATTTCATCGAAGGTGGTGATACCGTGTTGGGCAAGCTCACGCTGTAGGTGTTCAGGCATTCCGCATAATCTCGCGTATGTGTTCAATGCTCAATGACTCGAAATCGGTACGCGGCAGTTGTCGGGGCATAACCGCAAAGGGTCCAGTCCATGTTTTTGCATGCGCCTCAAGCCAGTCAAGCACCTCGAAGGACTTCTGGCGTGACTGCTCCACAACAGGATAACGCAGGGCGGCACGGTCAAACACCTCCTGGTCCTTTGTGTAGACACTGCCATCTTCGCGTACCACAACATCTATGTACAGATCGATGTAGGTAAGTTCGGGCGAAGTATTACTGTATGTGGGCGTCGGCAGCACAACGTCGCAGTAGCCGCTTGCGAAGCTACCATCTTCGTGATAGCCAATATGAATGGTATACCACTGATCGGACCAGAAATACGTAATCTGGTGTTTGTGCGAAAGCCATGTACCGGGTTTCCAATGCATCTCAGTACCAATTGGCGTCCAGACGGAGACATATGCATCACTGATCGGCATGTGGTACCCTCGCCATGCGGCCCACTGATCGCCATTGACAAGCATTTTCCGAATGTTCGCCTCAAGCAGCATAAGTATATACCCCTCTGTAAAAATAGCTAGTCGTCTTCTGCTTTCTGCACATCCTGAACCCAGGCAGTACCATAGCGAGCAGAAGACAACTTATCTCTCTATGTTCTCTGAACACTTTTTCCGTTGGTCAGAAAGAGTAATATGTATATGTTACCACAGGGAAGGAAGATGAGAATACTTTTACTCACTTGAAACTTTTTGTGCTATCCGCACTTCACGCACCCATTTTTCGAGGTCTTGTGGTGCGATGGGACGCGACATGTAGTAGCCCTGTGCGGTATCACAGTGAAAGTTTTCCAGCAGATGCCATGTCTTTTCGTCTTCGACACCCTCGGCGACCACTTTTAAGCCTAGACTGTGTGCCATCGTCACGGTAGATTGTACAATCGTTGCGTCCACCTCGACATCCGTCATGTGCATGACGAAGGAGCGATCTATCTTGAGTTCAGTGATTGGCATACGTTTAAGATACGCGAGCGATGAATAGCCAGTGCCAAAGTCGTCAATCGCTATCTCTATGCCAAGCTGTGAGAGACGATTTAAGATATCGAGCGTTTGCTCGACATTGTTCATCACAACGCTCTCCGTTAACTCGACGTGTAAGAGATGAGGTGGTAGAGCATAGCGATTCAGTAATGCGTCTATTGTGTTCGGTAGCGTTGCATCGCGCAGGTCCCACATCGAGAGATTGACCGCGATACTTAGTTCCAGCCCTGCACACAACCACGCGCCACATTGCCGAGCCGCCGTTTCCAGTACCCATAGCGTAAGCGGCGCAATTAAGCCTGTTTGTTCTGCGAGCGGAATAAATTGGTCCGGTGGCACAAAGCCAAATTCTGGGTGTTGCCAGCGCACGAGAGCCTCGACGCTCTGCACGTTACCCGTCTGTATATCGACCTTTGGCTGATAATACAACTTCAATTCATTGTTGGCGATGGCATGGCGTAACGCGCCGATCAGCGCAATACGGCGCGGACTACAGGTATCCTGTGTGGGATCATAGACCATGTGCCCTAGATGGGCCTCTTTCGCATTGTACATAGCTACATCGGCACGACGTAACAATGTCAGCGCATCGCTGCCATGCATTGGGTATAGCGCAACACCAATGCTGACCTGAACGAGTAGAGGATGTTCTTCTATAATGAAGGGTTTCTCGAAGATGGTCGCAATCTTTGTTACTATCTGTTGCACGCGTGTCGTTGTATCGGTAGCAGATACGAGTAGCGCAAACTCGTCGCCGCCGAGCCGAGCCACTGTTGCGTCTTCACCCCCCACGTTATGCAGCCGTACACTGACCTCTTGTAGTAGCAGATCACCATGATGATGCCCAAAGGTATCATTGATCTCCTTGAAACGGTCGATATCCATTGTCAGTAGAGCAACACTCCGTTCGGCACCATCTATGTCCTTTGTGCTCTGCTCTATAGCGGCAATCGCCTGTTCCAAACGCTGCAAAAGCAAGGTGCGGTTTGGTAGATCGGTTAAAGCATCATGTGACGCCTGGTGCTTGAGTGTATCTTGCATGGCTAATTGTTCTGTGACATCGCGAGCATTAATCACAAAACCTTGTATCGCTGGATCATTAAGACAATTGAGGCCGACATATTCTAGTGTTAGAAATGAGCTATTCGCATGACGAATCCGCACGAGGTGTCGTATCACTTCGTTTTCTTGTTGAGGATTGGCAAGAATCGCAACAACCTCCGTCAGGTCTTCAGCAGGAATAAGGTCGAGAACACTTACACCTATGAGAGCTTCCGGCTCATAGCCAAGAACGCGCTTATGCGATGGGCTGGCATAACGGCATATGCCAGTGGCATCCAGAATGAGTACCAGATCGGACGCATTTTCGGTTAGGGCGCGGAAGCGACGTTCGCGCATTTGTAATGCTGCTTTGGCTTGTACGTGTGCTGTGATATCTGTCGAGAGGCCAATCAAGCCATCTGGTTGTCCAGCTTCATCGAAAAGGGGTGTAAGTTGTGTTTCAAATACAACGTGGTTCAATTCACTGTTATATGTAACCGCTTCACCGTGTAATGTCTGGCGTATTGAAGCAAGTATCTGTGGTTCACTTTGATAGAGATCAAAGACAGACAACCCAACTACGCGTCCCGGCTCTAGCCCAAGTGCCTGTAAGCCGCGACCATCTGAAAGCAGGAATATACCATCACGGTCCAGCGCAAAGAGAACGGTTGGCAAGTTAGAGATAACCATACGCAAACGTTGCTCGCTCTCGTGCAGCGTTTGTTCAGTTTTTTTGTTGCCGGTAACATCGCAAACCAAACAAAGAAATTCGTTCTCGCCACTCATGACTACACGCGCTTGCCGAACGTGATTTGTTTCTTCAACAAGTATGTGATACTCAAACGTCTGTATGGTGCGTGTCTGCTTTGCTTGTTGCATGGCATGCCGTAGCTGTTTCGCAACTGACGCGGGCAGAAATTCAAGCAAATTTTGACCAATGATGGTATGTGTGGGTACATGTATGATGTTGTTACCAGGTTTGTACCCAAGCAAAACACCTGTACTGTCGATATGAAACAGAGAGTTTGGAAGCACCTCTAACAGCGCGTACATTGTTGTATTATTCATTGAGAGCGTATCGTGTGTCGTAACCATATAAATATGCCTCTCCTGTCCGCGATATATACCAACCAGGCGTTGATATCGTCCCTGTTATCTATCGGCAAGGGGAGAGAGAATCTGTAGGGGATGTGATTGATGTTACTCACAAATCAGTTGAGCATATCCAGAAAATATGATAAAATCAGCATACTACACATACGTTTCCCATCTATAACAGAAAGGCAGGTATAATTTATGGCAACATTTGAGCAACCACACACAGTAGTCAAACCTGCTGACGATGTTGCCGGTCCAAAGCAAGGGCAATGGACCTATGACCACTATGCTGCATTGCCAGATGATGGGCAACGCTACGAAATTGTCGATGGAGTGTTGTATATGCCGCCACCTTCCCCAAACGACTTTCATCAAGGCGCGAGTAATCTCTTTGCTACCTATCTCACGATACATGTTCAGTTTAAGGGACTCGGAAGAGTATACGCTGGCCCCTTTGATGTGCGCCTTGCTCTCAATACGGTGGTACAACCCGATATCATTGTCATTCTTGCAGAGAACTTGCATAAGATTACACGAAGAGGTGTAATGGGTAGCCCTGACCTTGCTATCGAAATTGCTTCTCCCAGTACAAAAAGTTATGATCGTTTGATCAAGTGGAACGCTTACGCTCATGCGGGTATTCAAGAATATTGGATTGTTGAACCGCTTGAAAATACCGTCGAAGTGCTGGTATTGGAAGATGATACATATAAATCGTTGGGTGTGTTCAGTGGTGAACAAACACTTCCATCGCGTGTGGTACCAGATTTTCCCGTTCGAGTAAAACAGTTCTTTGCTTGACTTTCCTCTGCTTCTCAGGTATAGTCAATAACAATAAAGATATATACAGGCAATGATTGGGAACATATTGCGCCGTTGCGCCGAAACTACAGAGAGCGATGTACCTATGCTGCAAGCATCGTGATTGACCCTCCGCAATGACATCTCTGAGCCAAACAGCGAACCCTCCTACAAAAGGACAAGTAGCTGCATTTCGGGACACGCCCGTTAGCGCGTGACGGTTTTCCCTCTACGCTTTGGCGAGAGGTGGAACCGACTGAGGTTCTTTGTCGCGATGCAAGGAACAAATGGTGGTGGTACCACGATAGGCATATTTGCAAGATACGCCCTCGTCCTCCAAATAGTAGAGGATGAGGGCTTTTTGTTGTGTCTTTTGTAGGGGCCATAATTCATTACGCCTTCGTCTCTGCAACCAATTAGGGCGTAATGAATTATAGCCCCTACAACCGTAACAAAAGGATTTTTACATATGGAACGACTACGTACTACAGAGGTGCAGGTGCATATTGGCGAACGTGTGCTGGTGCAGGGCTGGTTACACTCGCTACGACAATTGGGTGGCGTGAATTTTCTTGTGGTGCGCGATGGTTGGAGCTTGCTGCAATGTGTTACCGAGGATGAAGCCGATCTCGCCGCACTTACTGATGTTGGCGTCGAAAGTGTGATAGCGGTTGAAGGTACCGTTGTCAGCGAGGCACAGGCTCCCGGTGGCGTCGAGCTACACGATCTACATATCGAGGTAATCACACCTGTAACAGAGGTTCCACCGATTGCACTCAATAAACGTAAAATTACCGCTCATGTCAACACGTTGCTCGATCATGCGGTTGTTACGAACCGTCATCCTGCTCGGCGTGCTATTCTGCGCTTGAGTGCAGGTACAATGGCAGGTTTTCGGAGCGTATTGACGGCGCGGAATTTCACCGAGATACAAACGCCTAAGATTGTTGCATCGGCGACGGAGAGCGGTGCCAATGTCTACAAGCTTGGCTACTTCGGACGTGACGCCTATCTCGCACAAAGTCCACAATTCTATAAGCAGATTATGGTGGGCGTCTTCGAGCGTGTCTTTGAGGTTGGGCCAGTCTTTCGCGCCGAGCCACACGATACGACGCGCCACCTCAACGAATATGTGAGCCTCGATGCTGAGTTCGGTTTTATCGAAAACCATTTCACTGTGATGACCTTGTTGCGTGACGTGCTAGCTGGCATTCTCGCGAACTTTACGGAACATTACAGCGCGGAGCTAGCACTGCTCAATGTGCAGATGCCAGAGGTGCCGCAAATGATACCGCACATTCACTTCTCTGATGCACAGGAGTTGATTTTTACGCTGCATAAAACGGACGTGCGTGGTGAGCCAGACCTATCGCCACAGGATGAGCGTTGGCTTGGCGAATGGGCGCGACAAGAGTTCGGCAGCGATTTCTTGTTTGTCACGGGCTATCCCACAAGCAAACGCCCGTTTTATACCTATCCAGACCCTGAGCGGCCAGTGTTCACCAACTCGTTCGACCTGATCTTTCGTGGCACCGAACTGGTAACAGGTGGGCAACGTCTGCATCTCTACGCGGATTATATCGCGGCACTCGAACAAGCTAGATTGCCGTTCGAGCCGTTCGAGTCGTATCTTGAAGCGTTCAAATATGGCATGCCGCCGCATGGTGGCTTCGCGATTGGCCTGGAACGGCTACTGATGCAATTGACGGGCGTACCGAACATTAAATTGGCAACAACGTTTCCGAGGGATATCAATCGGTTGGAGCCATAGGAGGAATGGTTTCTGTCTCCTCTTCGCGCATATTCGCTGAAAAGAGGGTCGATTCTGTCCTCCTTCCAGGATATACTTGAAGGAGAAGAATAGTCAAGTATAAAGAAAGAAGGATGCAACCATGACTACCATGCAGATGAAACTCGAACTGGTTTTGGTACCTGTTACAGACGTTGACCGCGCAAAGGCTTTTTATACGGAGAAGATCGGCTTTCACGCTGATTTTGATGAACAGGTCCGGGAGGGCCTGCGCTTTGTCCAGTTGACCCCTCCTGGTTCGGCTTGCTCCATTGCGATTGGAGTGGGCATCACCACCATGCAGCCCGGATCGCTTGAAGGGCTTCTTATGGTGGTCTCCGATGTGAAAGCCGTCCGCGAGGAACTGGTCAAACGAGGCGTTGACATCAGTGAGATCGACCTGCAGGATTGGGGCACTTTTGCCTATTTTCGTGATCCTGATGGCAATAGCTGGTCTCTGCAGCAACCCCCTAGTCGCACCTAGCTTTCCAGGCATAGGCTCGTTCGGCTGCTTCAGGCGTGGAAGACGACAGCACTGTTGCTCTCTCGCTGATGAAGACCTATGAGGAACACCAAAGCGGAAATACACAATCCAGTGTTCCTCGTAGCCAATCTTTTGTGAGTAAGCAAGTAGTATCTCGCTTATTGCTAATCGAAAACCTTGCCCTTTCGCTCGTTTGATGGTATTGTTGAGATAGACAAGTAGTCGTTTCGGTGAGATGAACAACTGCCCCTTGATCTCATGAAAAAATTGGTTCAAGCACGAATGAGAAAGAATGACGAAGCCGAAAAGAAAAAATGATGTTGTTTCTCTCCCTAACTTGTTCTATGATATATATGAGCAAAGCGAACTATTAGCATAGAGGGACAGAGACGAGAACACATGGCTACCATCGTACAAGAACCTAAGACGACACTTCCGGCGGGTCCAACGCCGCTTCCCGTGATTGGGAACGCGTTGTCATTTCGCACCGACCCGCTCGGCTTTTTTCAACAATTACAGCGCACCTATGGCAATATGGCGACGATCTATCTCGGACGGGTGCCGATTGTGTTGCTGTTCCAACCCGAACATGTACGCTATCTCTTAATAGAGCATCCACGTGTCTTCAACAGTCGTGAGTTCACGCAGGGCAGTGGTGGCAACGGCGACGGTATTCTCGACGAGGGATTACTTACGATAGATGGCGAGGCGCATCGTCAACAACGCCGCGCCGTTCAGCCTGCCTTTCATAAAAAGCGTGTCGAGGGTTATGCAGATACTATGCTGCAATATTCGCAAGAGCTACTCAAAACATGGCATGCGGGCGATGTCGTCGATGTGTCGCGTGCCATGCAGGAACTCACGTTGCGTATTGTCGGTAAGTGTCTCTTCAATATCGACCTGGACAGGCAGCTTGGCGATCTCGGAACTGCGTTCAATGGTATTATTGGTACACAACCAAGTATCCTGGAAACGCTGCTTAACATACGTATCGACCAGCCTTTTACAACCTATGGGAAACGTATGGCTGCGATCCGCCGCCTCGATACGCTTGTTTATACTCTTATTGCACAACGGCGCGGTGACGATCATGATCGTGGCGATGTGTTGTCGATGCTGCTCACTGCACCCGATGCACGCGACGCCGAACACGCCGAAGTGCCACTGAGCGACAAGCAGGTACACGATCACATCATGACCTTTATCGCCGCCGGACACGAAACAACGGCCAATGCGCTAACATGGACCTTCTACCTGCTTTCGGAACATCCAGAGGTACGCGCAAAGTTGCTTTCCGAGATGCACACCGTGTTGAACGGACGCACACCCACTATTGAAGACATGGCAAATATGCCGTACCTTGATTGGGTGCTGAGTGAGTCAATGCGTCTCTATCCCCCTGCATGGATACAGGGTCGTAGCGCGACCGAAGCGTTTGAACTCGACGGTACACAATTTCCTGCTGGCACCCTGTTTCTGTTGAGCCAGTGGGTCACGCATCGCATGCCGAGCATCTGGGGCGACCCCGATACATTCCGTCCAGAACGTTGGGACCCTGTGAATGGGCAGAAGGTACCACAGGGTGCGTACTTTCCCTTTGGCGCGGGACCACGCATCTGTATCGGTATGCCATTTGCTCAGATTGAGGCCAAACTGATTCTAACCACCATTTTGCAGAAGTACACACCACGGACAACGCCAGGGTATCGCCCCGAAATCAGCCCATTGATAACTCTGCGTCCAAAAGAGAACTTGCGTATGACGTTGCTCCCAACCTCAACCGAGGCATCAGCCGCACCGTCATGGGAACAGGTTCTGCGTGTGCCCTATGCATCACAAAACGAACTTGCCGACCGTCGTGGCTGTCGTAATGCCTTCGCGGGTATCTTCGATTTGTTGCGATTGTAATAAAATTAAAATACACATCAGGCCAATGCTCGCACAACATGCGAGCATTGGCCTGATGTGTATTCAATAGGAGTCTTCCACATGTCCTACCCAATCGTGATTTCTTATATTCAGGCCGAAATCCTGCTAACGGCGAAGCGGCAAGAACAGACGGCAACGATTCTTTCGCCAGACCTGGGTATTTCAGACGTGGTGGTGCAGGTATCACAAGAAGGGGTACGTTTTCCATCGGGCGAGCATATCGACTGGGCGCAGGTTGAGAGAATCAAGAAGGCTGATGTCAACTGTTTTGTGGTTGAGCAAGATGGGGATGTGCGCCCAATTCAGGTTTTTTCGGAGGCCACAAATCGTATGTGTAGCCTGTTGCCGACGAAGCGCACACCAAGCATGTTGATTGCAGGTTTTACCATGCATCGCATCGTCGATATTGATCCCATGCAGGATACACTCAAGAAAGTTGTTACCCTTACACCCATTATGGGACGCGTGTTGGATACGGCGACAGGTCTAGGCTATACCGCGATTGAGGCGGCGAAAACAGCGGAGCAGGTTGTGACAATCGAGCTTGACCCAGGAGCGCAAGAGATCGCTCGCCTCAATCCGTGGTCGCGTGGCCTGTTCAACAATCCCAAAATACAACAAATCATGGGTGATGCCTACGAGGTTGTGCCGACCTTTGACAATGGCAGCTTCTCCGCTATTTTGCATGATCCCCCTGTCTTCAGTCTCGCGGGCGAACTCTATTCCGGTGCTTTCTATCGCGAACTTTACCGCGTCCTCAAACGTGGCGGCAAACTCTTTCACTACATCGGCAACCTGGACAGTAAGTCGAGCGGCACCGTAGTACGTGGTGCCTTAAAAAGGTTGCAAGAGTCAGGGTTCACAAGAGTTGTGAAACGGCCAGAGGCATTTGGAGTTGTGGCGTATAAATAAATGTCTCCACCGATTATGCTATTATAGAGGTTCTTTCACCACGCATCAGAGAACCTTTGGACTCTTTACCCCTACGGTCCAGGCGACCAGATACACTTCCATAGCCTTGATGTTAGCATCTCTATCGAAGACCTCTACGAAAACGTCCTTCTGACGGAAGATCATGTGTAGTGGTACCAACTATACTGCTGTATTGCCTCGATTCTACCCTTGACTCACCACGTTTTTCTATGTTACTCTTGAGATATACCATTATGGTGTAACATCCTGTCAGCAAGAAAAGAGATCACGTTAGTATGGTAAAGGGAATGTGCTTGCGAATGCAAAGCCGACTGTCAAGTCCTCGTTCAGTCGCCCAAGGCCGTACTATGCCCTTTTTCAGGAGGTTTGACCGCTAGAACCACTCATAATCCTACCTGACCTTTGTTGATAAAGGGCTGGATAGACACAGAACGAGGCCGCAAGCGATGCTGAATAATCCGCTTGCGGCCTCTTTGTGTTTTCAGCATCGCTTGCTCATTTCTACCACTTTCGGTGATAAAGGAGGCAGTTATGCCTGTTACACGCAACGACAACTATAGTATCATTCTCCATGTCCATGAGCCGCGCGTCTTGCTTCTACGCGAAGAGTGTGGTTGGACGCTACCACGCCATCAAGCCATAGATGCTGCGGAGATAAGCGCAGCAATGTTGGAGCAACTTCGAGTAAAAACTACTGTCTTGTATTGCGCCTATGACCGTTACAAAGATGACGAACGCGAGGATCAGCATCTTGTCTATGCTTTGGAAAACCATAGCCCTGATTGGACGGCTGCTGAGAGGCAAGAGTGGGTAAATCTCGTGGAACTTCAAGACCTACTACTGATTGTTCCAGAACATATATCGGTTATTGAGACTGTGTTAGCGTCCCTTGAGCAGGGAGGAGTACATGAGCACCGCCTGCCGTGGACACGGTTGGGCTGGTTTGCTACTGCAGGACAATGGATTCAGCAGCAACTTGATATGCTTGGCTATGTTGCTACCGACTCTATTAGGCAGGTAAGCGTTAGTATCTGGTCAACCGTTTTGTGTATACCAACCACGACGGGCAATCTCTACTTCAAAGCCTCGGCTCCTACGTTTGCGTATGAACCCCTGCTCACACAAACGCTTGCCATGCTTGTCTCTGCCCATCTACCACCTGTGCTTGTAGTAGACAACGAGCGGCATTGGATGCTCATGCGAGACGCTGGAATTACGCTTGCCGCCATGCACAAAAACGCTCCCGACCCAGCACGTTGGGAAGAAGCGTTAAGCCTGTTTGCACAAATGCAGATAGAGCTTGTGACACACGTTGACGCACTCGCAAAAACTGGCTGCCCTGATATGCGCTTACATATGTTGCCAATATTGTTTGAAGAGGCGTTAGCTGCAAAAGACATGTTGCATATCGGACAAGAAGACGGTATGCCCGAAGCCGAATATGCACAACTTCTCGCATTTCCACCAGAACTCAAGACCATGTGCGCGAAACTGGCAGAGTACAACGTGCCGGAGTCGCTACATCATGACGACTTTCACGGTAACAACATCATGTACAACGGCAAAACTTACATCTTCTTCGATTGGGCCGAATGTGCATTGGCGCATCCCTTCTGCTCCATGATGATCGTGCAGCGTGTAGCCAGGTACGTACTTGAGTACGATGATACAACACTAGACCGTTTCCGTGATGCCTATCTCGCGCCCTGGACTCGTTACGAGCCAATTGAGCGATTGCGCGAAGCATTCACTCTCGCTGTAAGATTAGGAAAATTGTGTCGCGCCTTGACATGGCAACGGCTCATTGCTCAGGTCGAGCCGAGCGCAAAATGGGAGTATGAAGGATCGTTCCCCTACTTCCTCCGTGTGTTTCTAGGAACAGAAGAATAACAAAAAGCAACAACAGAAGGAGTGTATCCATATGACCAATATTATACTACTCGGAGGTGTGATTATATGTCCCGCTACCAGAGACGATGCTCAGGCTATCTCAGATATCAACGCTGGCTATGAACTCGCCGCGTTTGGCTCAACTGAGAGTACCGTAAGCGATGTGTTCGAGTTTTGGGACAGCGAACAGGTGGACCTTGCCACTAACACCTGTGTCATCACTACACAAAATGGGGAACTCATTGGCTATACAGGAGTGGCGGCGGAACATCATCGTATCGTACTAGACGTACATACCGTTGTGCATCCGTCTTATCAAGAGCTACCTATCGCATCGTACCTGCTCCAGTTTGCTGAGCAACGCGCACATGCTCTATGCGAGGATACACCGACACTGCCGCATAGTCTGCACGCGTGGAGTTTCACAGCCACTACAAGGGAACTACTCGAAAAACATGGTTACGTCATTGAGCATAGCGACTATCGTATGGAGATTCGCTCCGGCGAGGCACCCATTGCTCCTACGCCGTTACAGGATATTACGATTCGTCCCTTCATTCCAGGTAAAGAGGAGCGGGCCGTGTACGATGTGATTGCCGAAGCTTTCCCCGACATCGACGGCAAGCTTTATAGTTCCTATGATGAGTGGTACGAAAAGGTCTTCAAAAAGAATAGCAGTTTTGAGCCTTCCATGCTCTATGTGGCAGTCACTCAGGGTCAGGTTGTTGGTACGACGCTGTGTCGCATCTATCCAGAGGAGCAGGGTGGTCACATCTGGCAAGTCGCTGTGCGGCGTGCATGGCGCAAGCATGGTATTGCTTTACAACTGCTCCACACGGCATTCAGCGAATACTATCAACGTGGTATTCGTTACGTTCAACTCGATGTCAATTCACAGAACGCGATGGGTGCCCAGGAGTTGTATGCTCGTGCTGGTATGCATAAGCGTTCACAGGTCGATAGCATGCTGAAGACATTTTAATGTCAAAGCACGAAAAGCTTTAGCAAAAGAACATGGGTGACAATCAGCTCTGCTGATTGTCACCCATGTTCTTTTGCTACCGGAAAGATTTTGGAAACAAACGTTTCCGCTTTCGTATAGTACTGTTGGAATACTAACATAAGAGATACTGCATAATGCTTGAAAGAGGAACATCATGAACATCGACGAACAGTTTGAAAATTTGCTGGCAGATTTAGGAGTAGAGATGGAACGCCCAAACGAGCGCGATGATCGACAGTACTTTAGCCCTGATGCAACACCAGAGGTGTCCATCTTTCAGGCTTCACGCGACCACTATGGCGTTTTCTATCGTCTGGATATGATTGAACGCGTTCCTGAACTTCGTATTATGATTCCTGCTGAACGTGGTCATACCAAGATGGACATGTATCTCGTGCGCTTGAGTGAGAGCATGCCGTTGAGCATCAGTTTCGCCGAACTCTCGCAGTACGAAGGCAGTGCCGCATACGAGCAGGGGCGAGACGCCGCTTTACAGCATATGCTCTACGCGGTTGCCGAAATGATGAAGCAACTCTTCTGGTCGGGTGATACGCAACGTCTCAGCTTTCCGTCGGAGATAGAGGTGTATCCTTTGCACTTGAGCGATGATCGGCGTATGCGAAGGATTCGATAAACGAGAATCTAGTATCGACGGGCGACCACAAGGGTCGCCCCTACTATACACATTTCATGTAGGATACATGTCGTCGTATTGTAGGGGCAACCCTTGTGGTCGCCCGTTTATCTGACCATTTTTCTGTAAGCTATGTTCCTTTTCCAGGTTCTATGATACACTACGTATATCAATCAGAAGAGAGCATAAGCAAGCAATGACTGAAAATATAGATGTCGTAGGACAGGAAGCAATCACGCATCTTGCCTTAAAGAATGCAGCACGCGAACGGGCACTGCCTAAGTCGCGTGCTGCAATTCGTTTTTGCGCCAATAGCATTCGGGCAACGCATCGTCAAGAAACCGCAGCGGCTCAGGCGTTATTACAGCAGGCGGCGACGCTGCTGGAAGAGATGGCAACCGACTTACACGATCATCAGGATATCTTCTATGCTGGCTTTGTGCAAGACGCACAGAAAGAGTACGCTGAAGCCGTGACCTTTGCTACCATGACCCAATCGCAGCCTTTACCAATGGCTGAGGCATTGGCGATTGGTTGGGCTGCCTATCTCAATGGATTGGCCGAGGCGGTAGGTGAGTTGCGTCGTTATGTACTTGACCAGTTACGACGTGGCAACTTCGCGGCGTGTGAAGTGTACCTCCGCTACATGGACGACGTGTATGCTCTCCTGGTCTCGGTTGATTTCCCAGACGCTATTACCGCTGGCTTGCGTCGTACAACCGACGTGACGCGTGGCATTCTGGAGAAGACACGTGGCGATCTTACAACCGCCGTCACACAGGCACAGTTACAGCAGACGATGCTCTCTCTGCAACATGAATTACAGCAGTACGCTTCTTCTCACAATGACCCACATGTCTGAGGAGAGCAATCTGTTCTTAATCTTCCAACGTTGTGTATGTTATATCTATAGCAAGAACGCGCTACTACTATGATGTTTTCCTACCAATCACCATACAGTGAGGGGAGCGTATGCAGAGCAAAGATGTAAAGAATATGAATACTAAAAATAAGGCAGGCAGGGCAAAAAATAATATGGAGACCGCGAGTACGAAGGCTGCTCAATCTGTCAACTCAGCACGTATCGTCGCGGCTGACTCTGTACAGGCTGAAGAGGTGCCAACCGTTCCTTTAGGTTCGTTAGAGACGATCAATGCGCTGCAGCCGGAGGTTTCAGTTCGTTCGGTTGCTTCGACACGCTCTGTCAATAATCCAGCACCGCTTGTTGTGCAACCATCCGAGTATCGGCGCAGCATCAATGAATGGCTGCAGGTATGGTGGGATGGCATTCGACCCGCTTATCTTCTGTTCGTGCTTGTTCCCGTTTGTGTTGGGAGCGTGCTGGCGTGGATACAGACGATCACGTCAAAAACACCGTTTGGGCACTTCCATACAACACACTTTATTGGTATTGTAGCTGCTATCATCCTGATTCAAGTCGGGGCCAATCTTGTGAATGACTACTACGATTATCTTCGTGGAGTCGATACCAGCAATACGTTTGGCCCTGGTGGACTCATTCAGCAGGGACTGGTGAGGCCAACACGCGTACTTGCCCTGGGTTTGCTATCGCTTGCCCTTGGTGCTATTATAGGCTGTATTGTTGCTATGGCAGGAGGCCCAATCGTTTATCTGCTTGGCATAGTTGGACTGCTCTGTGCATACTTTTATAGTGCGACCTCACGCTCACTCTCCTCGTTAGCACTTGGTGAATTCGTGGGTTTTCTGCTCTTTGGTCCAATGATTACTATCGGGGCTTATCTTGTGATGGCTCAAACAGGTGTGATTGCAAGCGCGACATTCACATATGGTATTCCGTTAGGGCTGTTTGCGGCTGCGACTATTCATGCCAATAACATGCGTGATATCGAGGGTGATGTCCATGCAAAACGGCGTACACTTGCCTCTATTCTGGGTCTGCAATGGAGCCGCTGGCTCTACTGCGCGTTGCTACTGATTGCCTACCTACTCGTTGTTGTGGCTGCCGTTCCACATGGGGCACCGCATTTCGTTTTATTGACACTATGGACTCTTCCCATTCTTGTTGTTGCAATCACCAGTGTTATACGCGCCGATACGTCCTCTGGCTTGCATCTTGTTGTGCGTCAAACACTGAAACTCGAAACCTACTTTGCACTCTTCCTGATTATTGCCCTGCTTATTACAGCGTTCATACCTGTTATTCCTAATTTACCTGGACATCTGCTCCCCTGATGTGTTGTAGGGGCCTGATTGTGCTGTTTGACAAAACAATTCATAGCGTTTTCCAACGGGCGACCACAAGGGTCGCACCCTACTATAGACGTTGTATAGTAGGGTGCGACCCTTGTGGTCGCCCGTTACCAGAGTAAAAATTTAAATCACATCATCAGGTCCCTACAATACCTCCACCTTGATGCCCAAGCCACGCACAAACGCTACTGCCTGTGTCGGGTCAATTGTCGCGCCTTTGAGTTCGCTGGGACCTACGCGCATACCATCAATTCTGGAGCCGCGCAGGTCTGCACCGATAAGTTTAGCTTTTGCAAAATCTGTCTGGTGCAAGTCACAATTCAAGAAGATAACGCTGGAAAGATCGGCCTCAAAAAAGTTTGCCTCGCTCAAATCACAGTCTTCAAAACGCACACTCTTGAATTTCGTTAGTGCGAACTGTGCGAAACTGCACCGACACTCTTTGAAGAGAACATCTTGAAAGAGTCCCTCGCCACTTTGAAAACCCGTCAAGTGGCAGCCGAGCAGTTCGACGCGTGACAATGTAGCCTCCGACCACTCTGCGTTTGCCAGATCACATACCACGAGGCGGCTGTCGAGCATCTGCATTTTCTTGAGGCGCGTCTTGCTCAACACAACGTTTTGCAGCAGTAGCTGGTCAAAGGAGATGTGTTGTGCCTCTTGCTCGGTGAAGTCGTCGAGCGCAAGCGCGAGCTTGCTATAGTAGGCGTGATCTTGCAGAGCGTTGTCAGGCAAGCCCTTCTCCAACTCCTGCTTTGGAATATTTGGTGGTTTTATTGATTTGCCCGTTTTAATGCGCCTGTTGATGGTATTATTCCTTTCGAGCGTGACAACTGAGCATTGCTATGCTCTCCAATGAGTTGTTTGAGTTGTTTTGAGGTGAATGTGTGGTGAGAAGGGAAACTACCGAACGTTTGATAGGGAAGAGGGAGGCAAAAATTCACTCAACCTTTGTGGTCGAATGAAAGCTTGCTGCGAGACCTAGGAGTACATCATCTCGACTTCGCTGAACTCAGATTTGGGGAGTTCGGGCAACATTTCGATCAATGGCACTTCTTTTTTCTCGGTCATCTGATTATTTTCGTCAACGAAGACAACCTGTGGCACGAGCGCACGAATCTCTTCCTCGTTATATAGTCCATAGCTCATGATGATAACGATGTCACCCTCGGCATTCAAACGCGCCGCTGCTCCATTGAGACAGATGACACCGGACCCACGCGCACCAGGGATAGTGTATGTTTCGAGGCGTGAGCCACTGTTGACATTGACTACTTGCACCTTTTCATATGGATAAATGTCGGCAGCCTCCAACAGGTTCTGGTCGATGGTGATGCTTCCGATATAGTTGAGGTTGGCTTGTGTGACGGTGGCGCGGTGAATTTTGCCTTTGCACATTGTGCGTTGCATGTAGTGAATCCCTTTCCATAACATTCAAGGTGGGGCATGAATATATGTCTGTATTTCCCCATTGTAATATAGTAAACGTCTCAAGGTGTCAATTGGGAACACGTTAGAGGAAAATTCTGAAAAAAACATACATGCGTTAGGCTGCATGCTCACGAATAAGCTTGGACACAACGCGCAATATGTGCATATCATCTTGATTGTTAATCTCGCTAATCGCTATTTCGGGCCATTTACAAGCATGACACACTGTGTTACACTCCTGGTAAGAATTCGCGGACGGTAAGAACTGTGCGAAGGATACACAACAATGATCTACAATGGTGGGATTGTGGTCCTCTTACAACGGAACGGATTTGATTTTGCGGTCTTGAGAGTCCAGCTCAGATCACTGTTTACAATTGTTTCGGAGGTATAGGCTATGGCTGGCTGGGAAGAAGAACTGGCCCTGCTCCTGCAAGAGTTAGGGGTTACGCAAGAGGAACCCGACACACATTCTCGACCGACGAGTAAATCCCCACACAAGGTGACACGCAAACCGATGTCTGATGACGCTAGAAAGCGGGGCAATGTCAAACGATGTGAGCCATATGCCGATGCACTGGTATGGGGTGATACAGCAGAGGGTGATGTCGCGCATGAGAAGCATGATCCGTGGATGGATGATCTAAGCCTGATGCGCCGTGAGGTCGATTCGATTGTACGTCAAATCGTTCACCTCATGCAACGAGAAGGTATGGAGCCGTCGCTCAAAGAAGATGTGATGGTTGTACTACGCGCACTCCGTCGCCGCGCTATGGTTACGCAACAGGCGGCAGCAACCGATGAAGCTTATTTAGAGTCCGCTTCCGCCATGCTTCATTTCTGTCGGCTCGTCTTGCAAATTAGCGATGCTAGTGCTACTGAAGATGTATAGCTGATATATTTCAACGAAAGGCATGTGGGAAAAGCTGTAACACGCTTTTCCCACATGCCTTTTTTGTCGGAAACGTGAAATTTTCTTGACACCGTAGCACATAACCTGTCATACTAACGGATGTTGAATAAAGGTTTTATGACGTGTCCACTCTATAAAAATGTTTTGAAAGGCAGATTATGAACACCGATAATAAAAAAATTCTCCAGGAGGCGAGTCGCTGGATTCGCGTAGGCTTCCTGACTATATCCGTGCTCGGTCCAGTCATTAACACCGTATCATCACGTCTCCGTGAACGTTCAGCCGTTTTACAAGCAGAGGCTGCAAAGAGGGGAAATGTTGTTGCCGAGCGTGGCGAAAAGGTTGGGCGCGACCTTGCGGCGCGGAGCAACAAAGTAACGCAGGTAGCCGTTGAACGCGGCAATGATATGCTTCAGGATTTGACAGAGCGCAGCGAAAAAGTGTCACACGAACTGGCAAAGCGTACCGAGCAGGTCTCGAAAGAGATTACCCGGCGCAGTAAAAAGGTTTCAAAAGAGGTCTCGAAGCGCGGCAAAAAGGCCACTAAAGAACTACAAAAACGCAGCCGGACAGCACAACGCGAATTGGCGAAGCGTACCGGGCAGCTTACACAGCCAAATAGCCAACAAACAAATCCTATCTGGATGGTGTTTGGCTTCGGAATGGGTCTGGCTGCTGCCGGCGTTGCCGTCTACCTCTTGATTAAAAAACGTATGGAACAGTACGCACAAGATAGTCAACATATGCATATTGCCCAGAATGGCTCTCTGAATGGCACTGGAACACAAAAACAAATTTCTGCCGCTGAAACTCGTCCTGTAAGCCAATCGTCTCTCTCGACAAAAGCAGTCGAGCCTGATAGCACAACGCCTGCTTTAACTCTTGTTGATCCTGTCACCGAGTTAGTTAGCACTGCACCCGAAATAGAAGACTACGAATCGGCAACCGAGAAAATGCCTATTATCTCTATCCAGGCGTCTATTGATGCATCTGTAGATAATGCTACAGCGGAGCAGTCAGCCTTAACGAGTAAGCAGCAATCGGCTACTAAAGATACACTACCTGCAATCGCTACCGATGCAATGTTTCTGGGTGTTGTCAGTACAAAGGTATACTACTCCATCGAGACTCCTTTGAATGCCTTGCGTTCACCAGAGGATGATGCGTTAGACGTGGTATATTTTGCTACTGCTGACGACGCAAAAGCGCAGGGTTATGTTGAAGCAGAATAATATTCTCGAAAATATGTAAGCATGTCGGGGGCAAGCCTATTGAGATCAGATATATCATTTGTGGACTTGCCAGCATAAGATAAAAGAGAGGATACTCAGTTCAGCATATTCTGAAACATCTGAAAGGATTATCTTCTCATGCTCTATCGATCAAAGAACGTTTTAGCCGAAAGACTATCGTCACCTTTGAAATGGGCGGGAGGAAAAGAACAAGAGCTAAAATATATCTTACCGCTCTTGCCAACATTTAACAATTATTACGAACCATTTGTCGGTGGCGGTGCCGTTTTTTTTGCCATCACTGCCTCTGAGAAATTCCTCAATGACAAATCTGCCGACCTCTACAATTTCTATACAAAAATCGCTGCGCGAGATAAAGAGTTTTTTTCCGCTTTGGATATGCTACTCTGTTCCTGGCAGCGTATCAGTGAAATAATAGATAATTCTGCTCTTGAACTCGGCATGGTTTATAAAAAGTATTCGACGAATGAAGCCTCACAGGAAGAAATGCAGCATGCGCTCTTCGCATTTCTTTTAGAGCGGCAAACTGCTTTTCAAGATATGATTGCTCCTCTCTGTGCGAGAGATAGCGAAAATTTTATGCGTGAACTCGAAAGAAATCTTGTGAGCAAAACGCGCAGGATGCGCGAGCTAGAACGCAAAAAATGGCAATTGCCCGAACGAGATGTCAGTGCGAACCTGGAATGCGCCCTCAAGAGCGCATTTTACATGCATCTCAGGCACCTTTATAATAATATTGAAATGTACGGTATCTCATCGAATCTTGCCGCTGCACTCTTCTTTTTTGTACGTGAAAATGCTTACGCGTCTATGTTTCGTTATAATAGTCGTGGCGCATTCAATGTTCCCTACGGCGGTATCGCCTACAATCGTAAGAATTTAGCACGCAAAATTGCGTATCTTCGTTCGCGCGAACTGCAAATGCACCTCAACCGTACAAGTATCGAAAATATGGATTTTGCAGATTTTTTTCAGAAACATCAACCGCAAGCGGAAGATTTTATTTTCCTCGATCCACCCTACGATAGTGAATTTAGCACCTACTCACAAAACGCTTTCGGCATACAAGATCAGCAACGCCTCGCGCACTATCTATTACACCAGTGTCGGGCGGCATTTATGCTTGTTATCAAAAATACTCCTGCTATCCTCTCGCTTTATAGCGATACAGGTTTAGCCATGCAAGCCTTCGACAAAAAATACCTTGTGAGTTTTCAGGCGCGTAACAATCGGGATGCGGAACATTTGATCATCACGAATTATTGAGATCATCACGAATTATTGAGATCATCACGAATTATTGAGAAACCAACGGGCGACCACAAGGGATCGCCCCTACTATATTTGACATCACATTTACCGCATGCGCGTATAGTAGGGGCGATCCCTTGTGGTCGCCCGTTCTCTGTCGTGTGATCGTCCGTTCTCCGTTGCGAAAATGTCGCACTTACCCTACCCACATCTTCCCACACCGAGTATAATAGTTGAAAATAGAGAGAAGAGAAGACGATCCACTTTCTCAAAGAAGAGAGATATAAATCTATGGCACGTAAGCGCAGAAATTTTGATGCATTTCACAACACACAATACACACTCGGTGGACATATGGAACAAGAAACACTTTCAGACTCACAAGAGTTAGCCCTGCATGGAGTAGATGACGAGATTATTGGGACACAAGAAGTAGCAGATGGTTCACAATTACGCGCAAGTTTCACGCCTCTGTTTGAATACGGCGAGAGATACCATGCAGCAGGCAAGCGCGATGTAGATCTGTACATTCGTACCTATAACACACTATTACGCAGTTCTGGTGATGTGAGCCTGAAAGCACTGGTGCAGGCACACTACAATATCGATTCCAGTTTACATCCCGATGCCCGTTCACCTTTTCCAGATATGTCGGCGTTCGTTTATAGCGTGCTGCGGCTTCCCTCCTCGATTATTCACTGTAATCGAGTGCTACTGGGTCAATCGGAAGAAGTTTTCTTACAGCAAGGTTATCATGTCGATATGTGGCATTCGGTAACGGCTTCGGCACGGCGCCGCAAGTGGTTTTTCGATGGCAAAGAGACGCTCGCGGTTTACGTTGCCAGTGTGAGTGACACTGACGATATCGTCCCTATCCTGGTGGCATTCCAGATCGAATGGGACAAAATGTACTATCTACTCAGGGCAGAGCCGACCACGATGCAGCTTTTAGAGACGCATATGGATCGTAGTTCACCCGTCTTCGCTGAGATTAGCAAGGTGCTACGTGAACGTCTGCATATTGCGCCCGACGATTGGCAGCGTTTAGAGGTGATCTGGGGCGATCACCTGTGGGAAAACTTGCGTATCATCGGTAAGCATCGCAAGAGTTTTAGCCTGCGTATGCTTGGTGGTTCGCATGTTGGCTATGTGCGTGCCACGCGCCAATGGTGGATGCCTGTGAAAAACCTACTCGACACACTGAGTTTACAAGATCGTCCGCTATACTTTGTTTCAAGCAACACGCACAGCCTTGTCAATCTTGTCTCCGGCTCTATTCTTAATCGTGAAGATGAGCTGGTGCGCTATGCTTTGAGCGGGCAAGACCCATACCTGACCGATGAGTGTCGTAAGCTGCAAGAAGGGCAGGTTCCTGGCAACTGGCAAAACTTCCTGTACTTTGTTGCGCGTGAATGGATACGTACATCTACAGGCCAAAAAGCGATGGTTAAACGGAGCGAGGAAGAGCAGGAGCGTGGCATCTGGAACGTAGGTGCGCGGCATGGTTTAGAGATAGACGCGCAGATTATCGATCTCGCTAAACTGCGTCCCACCGAGATTGATTCGCGCTGCCGTATGTCACACCTGGACTTGCTCGCGAAAAGTAAGGCTATTATCCTCAATATCGACTATCCGCTCGGTATGGCGGCCTATCGTATGATGCGCGAGATTATGGAGAACACAACGCAAATTCGCGGTATTTATATTCTGGGCAAGGCTGCCACGCTCAATGGTAGTATTGGTGATGTAATGATCTCGAATGTCGTCATGGATGAACATAGCCAGAACACTTTCTGGCTCGACAACTGCCTCCTCGCGCAAAACGTACAGCCTTACCTGATTTATGGCTCCGTTCTTGACAATCAAAAGGCTGTATCTGCGAAGGGGACGTACCTGCAAAATCGTCAGTACCTCGATTTTTATTATCATGCCAACTATACTGTTGTTGAGATGGAGAGCGGCCCCTACCTCAACGCTGTATACGAGGATCAATACTTGATGCGCTATCCCGTTGGGGAGAATATCAATTTTGCTCGTCTACCCTATGAACTGGGCATTCTGCACTATGCCTCGGACACGCCCTACACACGTGGCAAAAACCTCGGTGCGGGCAGTCTCTCCTACTTCGGTATGGACTCAACCTACGCCAGCACCGTCGCCATTGTGCGCCGTATCTTCGAGAATGAAATCGAGGCTGTGCGAGAAACAGAGGTAGAGCAAGAGAGGATTGTACGGGAGACGCGACGTGAGGTGGAGGTGGTCGATCAGGTTTCATAACAAACAGTTACAACGAGAAAAAGAGGAAAATGCGATTAATCGCATTTTCCTCTTTTTCTCGTTGTAACTGTTTGTGAACTAGGTCAGCTGAGCGTAACCGAGAACATCGGTGCCGCCTGGGTCGCCGTGGAAGTTGAAGTACATGGGGCGTTCCGCAACAATCTTCGCACCTGAGCCTAGAGCCTGCACCGTCATGGAGACTGCGTAGGAATTGGGACCAGCGTTATTATAGGTTTGCGCGATTGGCACAATGTACTTGTTGATGCTGACCGTCTGGCGGCTCTTGGCCTTGACGATCACCTGCTCCTGTAGCACATACGTATCTGCGAACATGGTGATTGCAACCGTTTCATCATTCGCCGTGGGATTTTGCAGCGTGAGGTATTCCTGAAATGAACCTGCGGTAAAGCCTTCGGCGAAGGCGTAGACGCTGTGTGAGGCGGGGCCGGGTTCGCCCACCGTCTCTGTTGTACCAGAAATTTTCGCGCTACTGTAGTGGAAGTACATTAAACGGTCAACGACGATGTTTGCCGTCGAGGTAACTTCTGCTGAGGAAGCTGGCGATGTCTGACATGGCGTAACATCACAGGTGCCAGTCGGGGTTGCGTTTGCTTGATTCACGTCGAAGTAGACGTGATTGAGCGCAGGTACTGTAACCGTGATGGCCTGGCGGTGTCCGTTGTCGTATTCAAGTGTCACCACTGCACTCGTATCGGTTGTGCCGAAATTCGCCAATGTGAGGTACTCCTGGAAGTTGCTCGCGGTATAGCCTTCAGCGAAGAGCCAGTCATTACCAGGATTTGTTGCACCAACTTCGCTCATCGCACCTGTGATCGCGCCACCTGCCGTCGGGATGTTATCGCTAAGGTAGGTTGGTCGTTCGACAACGACGGGCGCATCACTCTGCACCGTGACCGATGTCTGCTGCGTGAGAGCAGGCTTCAGAGTGAGCGGGGTTAATGTGCCGCGATGTAGAGGTGCAAGTGCTAGCGTTTGTGTTGGACAAACTGCTTGATTTCCTTGCCCACAACTTCCGGTATAGTACGTCACAGTGACATTCGCGGTCTGCGAAGTACTTGGATTGAGCATTGTGAGGAAGGTCTGGTAGTTGCGTCCCACGTTGCGTGAGTCTACCGATGGGAAGTAGTAGGTACTCTGTGGATTCGTTGCACCTACAACATCTGTGCCACTCCGCACACCATTATGCGAGAAGTACATCGGGCGTTCGGCGACGATGGCTGGACCACCATTCGCAACCTGAACGATGGCAGCTAGTGCCTGTTGCGGGTCTGTTACCTGTACATTGCCCAGGTCATTGTTGACGCTGACGGTGCTACGTGTACTCTTAGGTACGGGATGGCTGACCATGACGGAAGGTTTGTTCTCGAAGAGGTAGGTGATGTTGACCGTCGCATCCTGAGTCACGCTCGGATTTTGTAGCGTGATAAATTCCTGGAAGCCACCACCGACGCTACCTTCCGCGAAGTACCATATGGTACTTGCAGGCGATATACGTGTCGGCGATGCGCTCTGCGCCAGTGCCACGAGATTTGTTGCCAGCGCGAGAGCTTTGTAACTACCCAGACCCGTCGCCATGTCATAGTTAGTAGTTGCTGGATAGAGGCCAGCATTGTTGTTGTTATAATCATTGTTACCAGTGGTGATATCATGGAAACTGGCCGTGTAATTCGTTGCGTTGCTGCCAACCTGATAGAGCAATGGATTGACAAAGCCGAGATTGAAGCCACCCTGCTTTACCGACATTTCATTTGCAATTGCAAGCAGGGCGGCCCACATCGGCGTCGCGGCAGAGGTGCCGCCGATGGACCCCCAGGGAGCTGAGGGATCACAGCCAGCCTGTATTGACGTACAATAGATGAGATAGCTGTTGCTTGTCGGGTCGGCCTGGAGTGACACATCTGGCGTTTCACGACAGAAGCTGGGTGCCGTGGCACCACATGGTGTCGCGGATGTGTAGGTGTTGTGAACGCCAGGGGCAGCTTGCCACGCCGGAGCGGTCCAGTATTTACTGATACCACCACCAGAGGCACCACCGCTGTAAGTGCCATTTACAGGATTGTTCCAGGTAGTTTCACTAGTATAGGCCGACGTTGTGCTATTGACTGTGAGAGATGTGCCGCCGACGCCGGTGACAAATGGTTGTGCGCCAGGGTCTCCTGCGCTCAGTCCTGTGTAAGGATTGCTACCATTGCCAGTATTATCAAAGGCACAACCTGCACTGCCACTATCGCCCGATGCCGAGACAACAGTCTGTCCTTGAGCAGCAGCGGCAGTGAATATCTCGTTTTCTAGCTGAGCATCACTTAACGCCAGGTCGTTTTCACATACGCCCCAACTGGTGCTGACAACGGGAACGGCGTCCTGTAGAATTTGCGCCCATTCCGCGAGATAATCAGCCTCGTTATTACCTGCCTCATAGACTACTAAACGACCAAGTTTTGGGGCGGCACTCAAAACAATTTGTGCGTCGAGTTCGACTTCTAAAATGCCGCCATCTGAGGGCACGGCGGAAGAGCCTGTAACAACTGTTTGAACCGGAGTGATACTATGCCCATAGCAGGATGCATAGGCTGTGAGGTCGCTTGCGTTGAAGGTTGCCAACTCGAAGAGGGCGATACTCTGTCCTTCACCCTGATAACCTGCGTTATACAGGTCGCTCAAATTATACACTGTTGCCATTTGATCAGGGGTGAGATAGGCACCCGTTGTATCATGTGGCAGACATGTCGGTTGGACGCTGGCATGTGTAAACTTTCCAGCGGCATAAGTCCGCAATGGTGGATGCTGGAAATGGACGGCGTTGTTCAAACCCGTGAAGCTTTGTACCTGACTGGCAAGCCAGGCGGGAAGCTGTGGGTCTGTATCATTGCCATAGTAGGTCTGCCCGTTGTGTGCGGTATAGCTTTTGAGCGTGACGCCAAAGGTGCGATCAACCTGAGCCACTGTTCCGCTGAACGTAATCAGCAAGCGATGGCTATAGGTGTGCGTGACGGTGAAGCCGGCTGCTTGTAGATACTGTTGCAAAGCACTATAGGTTGCCTTGTTAGGACTGAATACGGCCTCGTACTGGGCGGCGGTAAGATAACGATGGTAGTTTACCGAGCCGGGATGAGAAATATCCTGCACATATTTCGTAAGTGCATCCTGATTGGGGACACGTAGCCCGATGGAAAGTGAAAGACGTTGTTGTGCATTCGCCGGACCGTTGACGCGGCTCTGCTTGAGTACAGCAGGATGTCCTGTGGGAAATGTCACTGCTACCTGTGAAGGTGCGGCGTGTGTGGGTGTGAGACGCACAAATTGGAATACACCTACGCCTACGATGCAAAACACCGCCAAAATCGATGCAACGAGAATAAGCACGCGAGCAGAGGGCATACGCCTGTGTTCGTGCCTCATGCCTGATAATTTCCATGATGGCATGAAAGATTCCTCCCTTTCAACCTAACCTCAAAAAACAAAGAAATTCAATTGCAATACATCATCAACCTTCATACAGAATTCGCCGCCCAAGGCGGCGACGAGAGGGGGAGACTGGGGCACAGCCCCAGACCCCAGTCAAGGGGCGGCTGCCCCTTGCATCCCTGCTTGCCGATATCAGCCGTGCCATTGTTTGGCGAATTGCTGCGTCAGGTTCAGGTATTGATTGTTGTAATGGATGCTTGGCTCAATCATCGCCCCCTCGAACCATTCGTTGAAGGTGGTGATGGTGATCCAATCCGGCGCACTGCTCATGGCTGCATGCCAACTGGTCTGGTACGTCGCGCCATTGTTACGGGGTACAACATACGTTCCCTGGCGTCCTGGTATGCGTGTATCGTCATAGCCGGGTAGGACACCTGCGGCCCAAATTTTCTGCGTGTGGTTTGCCTGATTGTAGCTATTGATCTGGTTGCGGAAACCCTGATCGACCTGCGGCATGTCGCCATGCTGAATGCCCCAGTAGCCTGCGCTGAACAGGTGAATGCCATCGAAGACATTCAGCAGATTCATATCGACGCCTTCCGCCGACCAGATCATCGTGTGATTGGGATCGATCTGGCTGCGAATATATGCCCATTCTGCAAGGGTACGTCCATTGCCAAGCGGATTCCAGAAGAACAAGACGGGTTTGTTGTGCCAACGGAAGAAGTGATTGTCTCCGCTATAGTGTTGCTGCACAAAGCGTAGTCCGCTAATCATCTTGGCCTGCGTATTGAGCAGTGGGGCGTCGCTCTCCATATAGAGCGAAGACGCGAAATGGAAGTTCGTGTTGTGTTCCAACGTGTTGGCGTGGACCAGCAACTTCGCGAAGTTATTATCAGTGTTATCACCAGGTCCCCACCATGAACTGATGAAACCAGTGATACCTGCACTTGCCGCTTGATTGACTTGACGATCAATTGTTGCATCATCGCTGGAGTCGTACTGGGGATTTGGCAGGTCCGACATATGACAGCTACACCAGTCCGAGTGATGATACCACATATAATAGAATGCAAGCACAGGTTTGTTGTAATTGACAGTAACAGGTGGAATGGGTGGATGTTGTCCTGGTATGATCTTTAAGCCGACAGGGTGGCCCCTGAATGGAACCCAGTTAGCACTAGCCTCCGTCCAGCTCTGATTGAGCAGAATAGACAGAGCAACAAGGACAAGAATGAGTCCTGTTGAGCGAAGAAGCGATACACTACGAGAACGACGACGAGGGGGGCATGAAGCATGCAAATGAGATTGATGCTTACAAATGCTTTTCTGACTATGAAACAAACGCATGAGAACCTCCTTCGTATCTAAGATACACCCCTCCACCAAATGCCCCTGCGGTCATGCTGTTTGTACTACTTCATGTTAGTGTGGTACGACCTGTTTGTATAATAGCATTATTTCTGTGAAGAGTGGAGGAAGTGGGAAGATGGTACTAATGTATAAAGACACTTGGGTATGTTATACTCCCGCTAAACACAAGACGCTAAATAATTGTGAGGTGACGGAGTTGAGCGACATTAAGCTTTTTCATATAAATTCGGGGGCTGCAAAAGCGTTACGAAGCACATCAATTGCTGTCGAAAAGACTTTGCAAACTCTTATAGAACAACATCTGGAAGTGTTTCTTGGAGTACGCTTTTTAGCAACAGAATATTCTACAGGTGAAAATCATGGTGGAAGAATAGATACGCTGGGTATTGATGAAAATGGAAGCCCTGTCATCATCGAGTATAAAAGATCACTGAATGAAAATGTTATCAATCAAGGACTTTTCTATTTAAACTGGTTGATGGACCACAAAGCAGAATTTAAATTATTAGTCTTAGAAAAAGGTTTCACGCGAGATGTGAGTTCTATTGGTCATTATGGCACAGGTAATTTAGAAATTACTGTCCGTGATGATGAAGATTTGGAAAAGGCTACACCCTTGATACTTAAAAGTTATGAGGAAAATTAAGATTTTTGTGGAATTTGTAAAAACAATTACTTGCGTCGTAAGACAACCACCTCTTCCCGTAACTGTGCCTTTGTTGCAGTAGCGAAACGAGTGCGGAAAAGGTCAATGCTAACCAGCTCGTAGCCAAGTGATTGTGCAGCCCCTGCAATTGAGATGGGTGAGATATTCCTAAAAGGCTGTTACCAATCTTTACTAACCAAATCTGTCGTAAAATTTGGACTATCGAAACGTGGTAGACAAATGGATAGCAAATATATAAAACTTATTACAGAAATTCGTCCTTCATGGAGCTAGTATGTTTTATTCGGCGGTCAATCCTGGTATACTAGAGGCAGGTCTGGGAAGAGCGACGGGTGAAATCTCTTCTCAAGAAGAGAGAGCCGGTATGACTGTGGATAAACCGATAGAATCGCAAGCGTCAACAGAGAAAGCGGCGTCACAAACAGACGCAATTTTGACGATTGCCCAACTCTATGAGCAGTTCAAGCGACCCATTCACTCCTACATCTATCGCATGCTTGGCAATCAAGAGGATGCCGACGATGTGACACAGGAGGTCTTTATACGCGCCTGCAATTCCTGGAGCAGTCTCTATGAGCGCGAACGGCTCTCGCCATGGCTTTATCGTATCGCGACGAATTTATGTGTTGATATGTTACGACGCAGAAAACGCATCTCGTGGTGGTCGCTTTCGCATCACTTTCGTAATAATGATTTCGGCAAACACGAGGCGAGTGAGGATACATTTGCGTTTCTCGCCGATAACGGCGGTATACCGGAGATTGCTGAGCGTGACCTTATTCAGCGCACACTACAAAATATGCCGCCAGAGTATGCGACCGCCCTGGTACTTAATGCCGCTCAGGGTATACCATATCAAGAAATTGCCATAATCATGGGTATCTCCTCCAATGCTTCCGCAACCCGTATTTCGCGTGCAAAACGTATGTTTATTGAACAGTACCAACGCCTGAATAAGGACGGTGAGAAATGGGAGGCGGCACGATGAGCGAACATAATCTTTCTTTTCGCTCCCACAGCTCGTCACAACAACCGAGTCCGCGTATATGTGAAACGGTGCGACGCTATCTTGCGCTTTGGGATGATCTGACGCGAGAGCAGAGGCAATTTGTTTCGGCACATCTTGCAACCTGTCAGTCTTGCGCGGTAGAGCAACGTGTGCTACTTCAAGCTACCCATTTGATCGCCTCACTTGAGGCTTCGCGTCCATCACCTCACGTCGATAAAGCAGTCATGGCGGCAATCGTCGCACAGGGCAATAGGAGCAATACTTTTCATCTCGTGTCTCTCAGTAGAGAGAAGAGACGCATCAGCACACTACAATTCACTGGACTTTTTGTCGCCGCCATCGTCGTTCTCGTCGCGACTTTTGCCACGATACATGTGATAAAGACTCAAAGCACACAACAGGCATTTCTATTGCCTACAACGCTTTCATGGAGCGCGTTTATCCTCTATCATACACAGACCAAGACGGATGCGAAAGGCAAACGCTATCGGATCGAAAGCTACCACTCGCTCAAAGATGGCGACCTTAATGTCGAGACGGTGCAGGAGGGTATCCTCGACGTTGTGCTTGTTGATGATGGACACGACACATTGGGTATGGATGAGATGCATCATGTCGCGCAAGAGAATGTGCAGGGCTGGGGACTCGACATGACACAGGAGTCGATGTTCGATCTGAACGAGTTGCGCTACGAAATGAACGCGAACGAAGCACACTATCTCGATAAGGACATATTCAGAGGCATTCCTGTGTATCGGATTCGTTATGAAAATGGGCTGGTGATGCTGCTCGACATGCAATATCATCCCGTGAATATCCTGGCAGGAGCGGTTGGTACAGGTACTGGCGAGCCTATCTATGACAGGGTTTCGCTTTTATCGCCTTCGCAAGTTCCAGCCTCTATGTGGAGCATGCAGGTTCCAGCAGGCTTCAAGATGGGCATGCTACCCCCACAACCCGTTTGACCCTGCACCACCTGAAAGCATACAATACTAATAAAGAGTCCTATCGTATACACGTATCCACAATGCTGTGGAGGGAGAATAGCCAAATGTCCGAGCAAAAACTATCATCTACAGAGCGTATTCCTGTTATTGTGGGAGCGGTTCGCACGCCGACAGGCAAATTTCTAGGTGGTTTGAGTAGTTTTACCGCACCTCAACTAGGCGCGATGGTGATAAGAGAGGCTGTACGTCGTGCAGGCATCGACCCGAAAACTATCGACGAAGTAATTATGGGGAATGTGGTATCAGCGAACGTGGGACAGGCACCTGCACGACAGGCCGCTGTCCATGCAGGCTTGCCGGACAATATCCCCGCCTTCACCGTGAACAAGGTGTGCGGCTCCGGTCTAAAAGCTGTCATGTTGGCGGCCCAGGCTATTCGTGCTGGTGATGCTCAGGCGTTTGTCGCTGGTGGGATGGAGAGCATGAGTAACGCTCCGTATGTCCTGCCAAAGGCGCGTATAGGCTACCGTATGGGTAATGGTGAAATAGTAGATAGCGTTGTGCATGATGGTCTCTGGTGCGCCTTTGAGAATATCCACATGGGCGAAGAGGCCGAGGTTATCGCCAACAAATTTGGGGTGACGCGTGCCGAACAGGACCATTATTCGCTACAAAGCCATCAACGCGCCGCCGCCGCTACATCTGCTGGACGCTTCAAAGACGAGATTCTGCCTATCGAGGTGAAGCAGAAGAAGGGTAGCACCTTCGTCGAAGCCGACGAGCCTATTCGTGGTGATAGCTCGATGGATGCGCTCACCAAGCTGATGCCCGTGTTTCAAGAGGGTGGTACCGTCACAGCAGGTAATGCTCCTGGTTTGAGCGATGGAGCCTCGGCAACTGTTGTTGTCGATTCAGATTTTGCTAGAGAGCATAGTTTGAACGTGATGGCGCGTATCACAGGCTATGCGTCAGGCGCGATCACGCCGCGCTTCATCTTTGCTGCTCCGCCAGTTGCAGTACATAAGCTCTTAGAGCGCACGGGTATGAAGATCAGCGACTTCGACCTGATCGAGGTTAACGAGGCGTTTGCGGCCCAGGCTCTCGCCAACGGCAAAGAACTTGACTGGGATTGGTCGCGTGTCAACGTCAACGGCGGAGCCATCGCCCTCGGCCACCCCATCGGCTCCAGTGGCTCACGCGTCCTCACCACGCTCATCTACGAATTGATGCGTCGCGGTGGTGGTCGTGGCCTCGCTACGCTCTGTCTCGGCGGCGGTGGTGCCGTTGCAATGTCGGTTGAGGTGTAATTGTAGGGTCCGATTTATCACACCCAAGCATAGGTGTAGGGGTGCAATAAATTAGGTCTCTACGCCTATATGGATACAGGGGAGAGACACAATGGTAGCTCAACCATCACAGTCGTACATAAGTGTGGAAGCATGGCGCGAACTCGAACGAACTAGCGTTGATGTAAAGCATGAGTATATAGATGGTCATGTGTATGCTATGTTTGGTGGAAGTCTTGCACATAGTAGCATTGGGATTAACGCAGTAAGAGTCCTCCAAGACGTGTTACGAGCGGCCGATAAACAATGCTATACATACAACTCCGGTGTCGCCGCTCGTATCTCATCCAAACGCTATACTTACCCTGATGTATCGGTAACATGTGATGAGCGTGACAAACCCATCACCTGATACTACAGAGATACAATCTCCTCGCGTCATTGTAGAAGTGCTATCGGATTCAACCGAAGCCTACGATAGAGGTAGGAAGCTTGGCTATTATAGGACATGTCCAACGATAGAAGAGTACGTTCTTGTTGCATCGAAGTATCAATCTGTTGAAGTATACCGCCGTACCCAACGAGGTTGGATTTATGACTTCTACGGACCAGAGGATGAGATAGAGCTAGCGAGTCTGTCTGTGAAGATAGCTGTAGCAGCACTTTATAGAGACTCTGGTGTGCCAGTGGTGGTAGATGATACCGAGGGCAAGGTATAAGCGGACAACTACGGCGTTTCTGCGTCGCGGAAACGCCACATTTATTGATCTGATTTTACTGCTCATCAAACCAGTATTTTTGTTTTGTCTCCGATATTTTTAAATCTTTTGGTTGTACTCCGTCGGTATCTATACCTAATATGAGAACTGGTATGTCTATGTCAGAAACGCCACGATGCTCTAAATCCCACACGAACTGCTCGAAATATGATACTCCTGTAGACATTTCTTCGGCGAGAGCTTTCACTGGTACTATCTCAATCCCACACTCAATGACGCCCATCTTGGCAAAGATCGTCATCTTTGCACACACATTATAGACCATGAACGAATACTTACCGAACTGGACTTCTATGCCTAGTTTGTTTTTTACAAAATCCATATCTCGAAAAGGTGCTGGTTCTCTGCCACTTCTCGCAGGAGGATTATAGCCAGGAACATAGTACTTCTTTGAGTATTCGGCAACGACTTTGTAATTGACCCAACCTCTAGCTGCAAATTGTTCTTTGAATTTGTTGTTCAACGCTGGTGGACTATAAATAATCTTCCCTAACATCGTCTTTTCTTTACTCTCTTTAGTTTTGCAGCTCTCGGCATCTACCGCGTCGATAATCTGTAAAACTTCGTCCAGTCGTTGACGATGTTGTCTTGTAATGGCTTCTTTTCCATTATCAAAAGAGTACACTCCAGCGATTTTCATGATTCTGTCTCTTCGTCATTCTGTTTTTGCCATAGAAGCGGTACCTGCGCTACTTTTTCGCGTCCAGTCGGTATATGAACTGGTTGTCCAAGTGGACGCGTTTTGAGGGTGCCATTAGCTAATTGAGCAATGCGTTCTTTGCTAATGTTAATGTATTCCACCTCTTTCTCCACGCCAACTGCTCTTCGGCCATGCATAAGTGCCGCTAGCAGGGTTGAACTCACACCACTGTAGGGGTCGAGTACCCTATCTTCCTCATTTGTGAGAGCGAGTACGCAGCGTTCTACCAGTTCTACAGGAAATTGGCATGGATGTGTAGTTTTCTCGATGTGGTTAGATTTGACATTGGGAATGTCCCAATCACAGCTTTCCCACTCCTCGCGGAGAAATTTCCATACATCGGAAGGGTTTTTGCCCAGCGGATTGCCAGAGGGTTGTCCACGTTTTGCACCCTTGAAATGCAGCTTTCCTGGATATTTCGAGGGGACGCGTACAGGATCGAGATTGAAGGTGTAGTTGTCGCTTTTGGTAAACCAGAGTATTGTTTCGTAGCGGCCTGAAAAGCGTTTTGAGGCGTGTAGACCGTGATCGAAACGCCATATAATTCTGTTGCGTAACTTTAAGCCCTGTTTTTTGAAGATGGGATAGAAAAATATGTCGAGTGGAAATACTTCGCCATTCTCGACATAATTTCCAGTTTGCCAGCAGATACTTCCATGCTCGTTGAGAACCCGTGTCAGTTCGTGAATAACCTTCTCTTGCTCTGCAAGATAGGCCATTATACCTTGTTTACGCTCATAAGCTTTCCCGATGTTGTATGGAGGAGAAGTGACAATAAGCGATATATCACTATCTGGAATAGTTTGGAGAAACGTTTGTGTGTCACCATGATGCAAGGTTACTTTATTGTCTTTATCATAAGTATCCATAACGGGTAAAGATGGAAAATCAGGTGTTGCTTGAAATAAAGAAGGTATTGTTGTCATATATGTTATCCTCAAAAAATCTCTCTGCTTATGGTAGCAAGTATACACGACTCCTCACACACAAACAAGTTTCTACGTTTGCCATGTCTCCCGATTAGAGCATACAATACCCGTAGCATATTTTTTGAACTTGAAAGGATAATGCGTAATGCGAAGTAAGATAACTGTTGTCGGTGCTGGCTTTGTGGGCAGCACTCTTGTCCAACGATTGGCGGAACGCGACTACGCTGATGTAGTCATGTACGATATTGTGCCGAATATGCCGCAAGGCAAGGCTCTGGATATGTTGCAGGCTGGCCCTGTGCTTGGCTACGATTCGCTGGTGACGGGCACCAATGACTATGCCGATACCGCGAACTCGGATATCGTCGTGATTACCTCTGGCTTCCCACGCAAACCTGGTATGACGCGTGACGATCTGGTTAAGAAAAACCAGGAGATTGTTACGCAGGTAACGGAGCAGGTCGCGAAACATTCGCCGAATGCTATTCTTGTCGTCGTCACAAATCCCCTCGACGCGATGGCACAACTTGCCCTACATGTGAGCGGCTTTCCGCGTGAACGCGTGATTGGTATGGCAGGAGTGCTGGATACCGCGCGTTTCCGCACTTTCATCGCACAAGAGGTTGGTGCTTCCGTGCGTGACGTACAGGCATACGTACTGGGTGGACACGGCGATACGATGGTGCCGTTGTCTCGCATGTGTACGATTGCTGGCGTACCTATCTCACAGTTGATATCTGCAGAGCGTATCGAGCAAATTGTGCAGCGTACCCGCGATGGGGGTGCCGAGATTGTGAAGTTGCTTGGTACGGGTAGTGCCTACTTCGCGCCGTCCGCGTCGGTGCTGCAAATGGTTGATTCGATTTTGTTGGATAAGAAGATGATTGTGCCATGTGCCGTTTATCTCGATGGCGAATATGGTATCAAGAACCTGTTTGTTGGCGTACCCGCCAAACTTGGCGCAAAGGGTATCGAGCAGATTATCGAGATCGAACTGAACGAGCAGGAGCGTGTACTACTGCAAAAGTCCGCCGACTCCGTGCAAGAACTCGTCACCGTAATGGGAATTTAGAAGAGTCAGAAGAATAAAATGCAGAGAGGCACAAAGTGCCTCTCTGCATTTTATTCTTCTGACTCTTCTATGTGATTTTTGCCAAGACCTGCGATAACTACGATGTATTCCCCTCTGATTTTTGTCTGTTTGACTGATGTGAGCAACTCGGAGAGCGTACCGCGCTTGATCTTCTCGAACATCTTAGTGAGGTCGTTGGCGATGGCGGCTTGACGGTCGCCATAGACTGCGAGCGCATCACTGAGGAAGTCTTCGAGGCGGTAGGGACTTTCATAGAAGATGAGCGTGTGGGGTGCCTCGCGGTCTATCTCCATAAACTTGCGTCTGCCGACCGATTTGCGCGGTGGAAAACCTCGAAATGTAAAGCTGTGTACTGGTAGTCCCGACAACACGAGAGCCATGATGAGGGCGGTCGGACCTGGAATCATGGTAACGTCTATATTTGCGGCGATGGCGCGACGGACAAGCGTAAAGCCGGGGTCGGCGATTCCTGGTGTACCAGCATCGGTGACAACAGCGACGGATTGCCCCTGGCGCAGCAGTTCTTCGAGACGGTTTCCGGCTCGATGCTCATTATGCTCATGAAAGGCGATCTGCGGTTTGTGGATGTCGAAATGTTTGAGTAGTAGGCCCGTTTTGCGTGTGTCTTCGCTCGCGACAACATCGACCTGACGTAGCGTTTCGAGTGTACGCAGGCTGATGTCCTGTAAATTGCCGATGGGGGTGGCGACCAGATAGAGCATAGGTGATTATTCCTTGATGAATATATCTAACGGGATGAATATATCTAACGGACGCCCACAAGGGGCTACCCTACTATACTTCACAGCGTGCAAAGCACGCAAGAGCGTCATATAGTAGGGTAGCCCCTTGTGGGCGTCCGTCCGTTCCTCAACACATTGTGCATATTGCTATACTGTACTAGATTTTTTGCGTATCGTTGGTAACTTACCAAGAACATCCTGGCGCTTCACTTTCAGAGTATGAGTGCGTGGGAAGTCATCGTCGGGCCAGACGGTGAAGCCGCGCACCTGCTGATGTGATGCAAGCTTTTTGTTGACTTGTTGTACAATCGCTTTGGCCTTACTTGCGTCGTCAAGAAGCAAAATACTATGTACCTGTGAGTCCGAGTTCTCTTCCACCAGTCCAATCACTACGGCATCGCGCACTCCAGGAATCGCCATAAATACGTTTTCGATATCCTCTGGATAGACATTCATGCCATTTGCGAGTACGATCAGGTTCTTTTTTCTACCTTTAATGTAGAGATCGTGCTTTTCGTCGAGAGAACCAAGATCACCTGTATGATACCAACCGTCCTGAAATGCAAATGCCGTTGCTTCGGGGTTTTGCCAGTAGCCAAGTGCCACGTTTGGGCCATGCACGAGAATTTCTTTATCGTCGGCAATGCGTACTTCAATGCCGGGGAGTGGCTTGCCTACTGAAACGAGATTATGTTCATGTGTTGGTGTCGCTGAAATAACGGGCGCACACTCTGTCGCACCGTAGCCTTGAATGACGCGAAAGCCCATGTTCTCGAAGCGGCCACCCAGTGTTGGTGCGAGATAAGCACCACCGCTCACAAAGAAGCGAAACTTGCCACCAAAACGCTTGTGTACGGAGGAGAAGAGATAATGACGAAGGCCAAAGGGTAGATAAGCTGCCACGCGATGTAGCAATTCCCACGCTCTTTCGCGTTTTTGACGACGCACTTCGCGCTCAATGCCGCTAAGAAAGAGTTGTAATGCCTGTGGTACCAGCACCATACAACTAACGTTCTGGCTCCCCAGCAATTTGAGCAATGTATCAGGGGAAAGAGTACGCGCGTATAGCACACTCGCTCCTTTTGCTAGAAGTGCGATGTCTATTGTTAGCTCGAACATGTGTGAGAGTGGAAGAATAGAAAGGGCGCAGTCATTCGCTGTAATGTTGATAACAGCGAGCGCAGCAAGAGCGTTACTGACAATATTTTTATGAGAAAGCATCACGCCCTTTGGCTGGCCTGTGGTTCCAGAAGTAAACACAAGCTCAGCCAGGTCTTCATCTTTTATAGAGGGAAGTTGTGCGCTATCGAAATCCTCCTGTGGTAATACATCAAGATCAATGAGTGGAATGAGTGGATTCGGCAAGCTTTTATATTGTTTTTGTGTTGTAATAAGAAAAAGTGCTTCTGTAGTTTCAGCGATACGCTGCAGAAAGTCTTCTTTGCTACTTACATCGAGTGGCACTATGACCATTCCAACAAGTAGTGTTCCTAGGTATGCAATGAGCCAATCAACGCGACTAGGACTCCAAATGAGCAGACGACTCCCACATGGAAGTGCTTGCTTCTGTAAATAGCCTGCGAAGCCTTCAACGCGCTTTTGCACATCTGTATAGGTGAAGGACGCGATTTCGCCAGTTTCAAGTCGCTCAAGTAGTGCTGAGCGTGTAGCGAATTGCTCTACGGAGTGTGAAAACAACTGTGGAATGGTGGTCATATCTAGTCTCTTTTCCTCATCGACTGCTAGAAACGGCGTTCGCAATACAACATCGTTGTTTTACACCTATGAAAAATGAGCGCCGGGAACTAGAAGAACATTGCTATACTGTGAGTCAATTATAATGCACCGGAGTTCTCTTTGCCTAGTATTTAGCTGTTTCACATCAAAAGAGCTAAAATGGGGAGGGAAGAGAGAACACAAAGCATTTGAGTTATTACTTTCGTGTGCAAACATTGTATACACAAGATATACTTTTGTCATGAATTTGTATAATTGGTGTTATCAAATTGTATACTATAAAAGGGGGGCACTACTATATTTCGCAGTTCTAATTGTTCTTGTGAATTGAAAAACACATGATTTTCCAGTAGATTTATTTTAGAGAAGTATAGTAGTGGCGCAATTGCAACACATATATCATTCGTTCATTACTATAATGGCTATTGACAAGTGTTCGATTTTGTGATAGTATCTTCTATAGGATGTCTTACACCCCCCTCACTTTCTTTGGTGTACATATGTCATGTGTGAATGTGCGCCCATTTATACGAATAAGCATTTTTATAGATACATATATGTTCTTTAAGGAAAGTAGAACGTGATTTCATCTCTATAGCTATCTTCCACATCATGAAAAAACTCACTAAATGGTTGAGAAGCTATATTATACAACCGAAAATTGAAAGGAAATCCGTCCATGCCATCCCTTGAAACAACAAACGTAGGAAAGGCGGTAGCAGCAAGAGTTGGAACAAATATTCGCGAAGTTCGTACAAAACTAGGAATGACCCAGGCTCAGCTTGCCGCACCCGAGTTCTCAATATCCTATATCTCTGCAATAGAGAGAGGTAAAATTCGACCCTCCCTGAAAGCTCTTTCGATTCTTGCTCGTCGCCTCGATGTCCCTTTGACTTTTCTTCTCGAAGGTTCTCCAGCAGGTGCAGCAGAGGCCAGAGCCGTCGGCTACTCCCCAGCAGATGCAGGTCCAGACCAGCGCATTGATGTTGACTTGTTGCAGGCCGATGTACTGGTGCAGCAGGGTGCATTCAAGCAGGCAGAAGAGTTGCTGCTGCCCATTCAACCAGAGCGTATCACAACAGATCAGGTCTATCGCCTATATCTACTGCGTGGTGAGGTACATTTAGGAGCTGGCGAGTACCAGGAGGCCGTTGTAGACCTCCGCTCTGCCCTTTCGCAAGGAGAGAGTCTCAACGATAGCGAGTATACAGAGCGAGCCAGAAATATACTGGGAAAAGCATACTTCGCTCTCTACAATTATACATTAGCTCTTGAAAACCACCTACGTTGCTACACCGCTATCGAACAAGGTCTGGTGACAGACCCAGTGTTCTCGCTTGAGGTTTATAGTAATCTCGCAAATGACTACTTCAGACTTGGCGATCTGGAAAAAGCCATCACATACTTCCATAATGCTATTGATATGCTCAACGCCATGAATCATGATAGTAAAAGTTTTGCACAGAAGTATATGCAGATTAGCCAACACTACAAGTCGATTGGCAAAATAGTGATGGCTCGCGACTATGCAATGCGTAGTCTCGCCTTGTATGAAATGCGCGACGGGCAACGTCTTGCCGGTATGACGCACCAGAGACTTGGCAAAACACTGGAGAAATTGGATAACCTTGACGAAGCTGAACGCGAGTATCATCATGCAATCGCTATTGAGCGCGAGCTGAATGATGAGGTGGCGGCCTCTATCTGTTACACTGGTCTCGCCGAGTTATTGCTTAAACGTGACAAGGTGGAAGAGGCGGAGCGTGAGGCGCAGGAAGCTTTGGCGTTTGCCCAATCCGGTGCTGATGCACAAACACAGGGGCAAGCACTCATTGCGCTAGCACAAATTCGTCATAAAAAAGGAGACTTCGTGGCAGAAGACGAGTTCTTCACGAAGGCATTGACGCTCCTGGAAGCGGAGAGTGCAGACGATATTGCTGCTGGTGCCTACTTCCGTTATGCGAACATGCTTGAAGAGCGTGGCGAGGTACAGCAAAGTCTGACCGCCATCAAGAAGGCGTTCGATCACCAGCGTAAGGGTAAGCGCGGCGACATGGAATAGACTTATAAATATGTAAAGAGAGAACGCACACCATCTGGTGTGCGTTCTCTCTTTACATATTTGTTATGCTGATTGTGTCAAAGCATTTTTTCATGTACAATGGCAGCAAAAGAAACGCACTGGTTTGGAGGACTTTCTGATGCCATTTACGGCGAATGATCTACGATATCGTGCCGAGCAAAACTATCCCTTACTCTATGCTTACTTACATCGTCATGCACAGCGTTATTTGGGAGGACTCAAGTACGATGCATTCGAGGTCGATGTCGTTGTGGGTCATGTAGTGGAGCAGCTTGTACGTCTTGGTCTTCTTGGTGCTGCAAATACCACTTCCCCAGGCGCACTCGATAGCTTGAGTGATGCTCAATTCTACGCTTTTTTGAACCGGAGTGTGAAAAACAAGGCGATTGATCGCTTACGGAAACGTCATCTACCCTTGAAGACGACTGCCGAATTAGAGGGAGGAGGCGATGTAGAAGAGAATCCTCTCGATGATGCGACCGTCTCGATCTGGGGAACCGCTCCCTTCTCTACACCGGAAGAGATCACGCTTTTTCTTGTCTCGCAAAACGTCCTTCGCAATCTCCTAAAGCATTGTATTATGGTGCTGGGAAGTGCGCCTCATCAGTTACAGGCGGTCATGCAAGAGTTACGTGAACTGGGTGCCGACGATCTGCTCCAGACGCTAACTGAAGCTCTGCCCGAAAACACGCCTGAGCCGACCGAAAATGCCCATATGAGCCAGCATAAGGACCATGCTCATAAAAAGCTTCGTCATTGTTTACAGGAACAAAGCACCAATTTGACAGTGACCGTTGCTTTACGTTTGACTGAGTATGGAACACGCGCCGCGACTACCGATGATTATGCTGTAGCTGTTTTGACTCTCGCGCAATACGATATCACTGAGCGGAATGTGCGTCTGGGTCTGAAACAGTTGGTGGAAGAAGGGGTACTTCACTGGCAGGGGGAAGATGTTGTTCATCTTACAACAGTCCAGATGAAGCGTTTGACACGCTTCTATAAGGAAGAGTAAGGCGCAAGCTATCGTTAACTGGAAGACGATGCAAATAGAGCAAGGCTGGCTGCCTTGACAATAGGCTCCGTAAGCTCAAGGAGGTAAGAAATGGACAACACATTTCGTAATGATACAACTACAGGTTCGCATGGCGACGATATGCAAAAATTAGCTCGTTGGATACAAGATATTGTACGTACTTCACCTCCATCAACACAGGTTGATATACCCAACGATAGCTCGCCCTCATCTACTACACAAAGAAGTCCTATAACGGGTGAGCGTGATATACAATTAGAACTGGTATTACAAAATAGTAGCTATCATAAACGTTTTTATCAGCAACTCCCAGATTTTGTACTGGCTTTATTGAAAAATGATCCGCAGGCTGCGACGCACTACGCACCACTGCTCTATCATTTAGCTGGTTGTACTCTCTGTCATCAAAGCTACCTGGAAATCTATGATGCCATGCGTGCTGCCCTCTATCCTCATGAACCGCGTCCTATTCTTGGGCAAGGGACACGCACACTTGATGCGACGCCACAACGTATGTTGGCGCATCTATGTCAGGCATGGATAACGCAGGCGGAAGCGATACTGCTTCAGGCGCGACACGATGAGACGAATGATGATGGTGCAGCACGCACGTTGTTGCAAGCCGCCATTCAGATGAGTTCGCGTATCAAACAAGATACTGTACGCCAGCAAGCCCGACACGACCTTGTGCGCGTCGCCACGCTGTTCGATGCCTTTGATGCCCCTGAAGCACCTCAGACTGGTGCTGTTTCAGCGGAGTATGCATTCACGCCTGTTCTGGCCGGCCATCGTGGAGTGACGAGGCGTGGCGACAAAACAGGTGCAACGGCAAAAGAGCTGGCACCGGACCAACTAGCCATTGTCCTACAATCTCGTTCGTTGGAAGGAACTGTTTTGCAGCATGGACAGATGTTGGAGTTACACTTGCAAGACCTTGATGAGTCACTACGTGGTCATTTCATCACGACTTCAATTGCGCTTGGCTCATTGATTGAACCAATACGCTGGCGCGGTGGCAATCCGCGTGCCATTCGTAGTACTGTTCCCGTTGCTACAAACGGTACCTTGACCATACCGCTTGGCGAGACCGAACTACAACTAGCCGTGCCAGAAGAACGCAACCTGTTAGAGACAACGTTTTCGTTACTAGAGGTACGGGTTGCTGATACGCCATAGGGACCGATGATGCTGTTTGACAAAATAATTCGTAGCGTTTCCCAACGGGCGACCACAAGGGTCGCACCCTACTATACGACGCGCCGTATAGTAGGGTGTGGCCCTTGTGGTCGCCCGTTGGTTTCTTTTCATTGCCACACTATTTTCCAAATAGCATCGTCGGTCCCTACGATTGGCAGCGATAGTATCATCGACCGTCCGTGGTTTGAATGTATACGTCATCGAGTCGTCGCAGAACATCGGAGATGTGCGTGGAAACGGTGGGCAACATGTTGTCCCATTGTAAGAGAAAGTAGAGACTACGCAAGAAGTTTTTGACGTTTGTCGCACTCATCCATGCGGTCACATCCGAGCCGCGTTGCACATAGCACGACTCCAACCAGTTATCGAGAAAGGCTTCATCGACCTGGCGGCCCATAATAATGTGCTGTGCGCTCGCGGCGAGCCGCATGTCTTCTTCATGATACAGTGGTTCTGGTAATTGCGCGAGTCTCCTGATTGCTTGCAGGATATCCACACGATCTTGCTGCTCCATCGCGGGATGTTGGGCACACTCATCGAGTGCATCGGCGAGATGAGCCATTGCGTGTGCCCACCCTTTGCCATTGATATAGCCACGCCAATCTCTTTCCTCTTTCGCATAGCGCAATAATGCCTGTTTGGTATGTTCTACTACCTGTTGTGAAAATATGGTTTCCTTCGCGTCGGTGTAGAGAATGGCGGCAACGACAAGATTGCAAAAGCTTCGCATGAAGACCGAGTCGGTGTTTACCTCACCGATAGCATAAAACAGATGGCTGTCGTCCAGAACTATTTCGAGCAATTGTATCATCTGCTCGGATGTGAGCATTTTGCGATCAAGAATACCGCTTGCGAGAATCATATAACTGAGTTCATCACGCAGTTCTCCATCGGGCGAACCAAGATTTTCAAGTAAGGCAGTGGCAAACGTATAACTGGCGACATCATCAGGGAGTGTATAGTTATTTTCGGTGATGTTCCGTAGAAATTGTTTATTACTTGCTTGCTCTATGCTATTTTGCATACTACGCCTACCTCTTTCAATAAAGTCATACCTACCAGCGAAATAAAAAGTGCGTCCACTGTCTTTTAAGCACGATATCCTGTGGTGCTGGAATAAACGTGTGGCTGCTCATATAAGCGTGTATACGCAGTTTTTGTTCGTTGGGGCGGCCTGCTTTATCCCACGTTTCAAGTAGCGAGACGAGATGATGCGCCAACTCGCTATCGTTGCCAAAGGTTCGCACAATCAGAGGTACAGGTGATGTATGTGGTATGCCATCTGGAACCGCTGAAGGTGGACTTTGTACATCTTCTACTGTATATGTTAGCACACTCAATGCTTTTTGGCCGAGGATACCTATTGTGTTGTACGTCGGAATGTCTCCGAGTAGGGGAAAGAGGTTGGGAACGGTGCCGCGTTCTATCGCTACACGTTGCACGGTAAGGCTACAAAATTGCGGTTCGTGTAATGCTAACCAGAATGTTAGACCAGAAAATAGTTCTTGTATCCTCACGTACACTTGCGTTGCTATGTCTTGTGCAGGAGTGTGCAACCACTGCTTCACGATCCCAGCGTCAACAGCATGTTGTTCACCTGGAATGAGATACACAAGCCCCTCTTCCGCAGCAAGCTGTACCTGAAGTCCTTGTTCCGCGAAGGCTCCGCGCAGTCCGACGAAGCCGCATGGTTGTATGGAGGTGCTTTCAAAGTGTGTGCCCACGCGCTTAAAGGCGACCGCTATCTGTGGACCGCGCACACTAAGGGGCAGCAAGAGACGCCCGTCTGCCGTTAGTTGCTCATGCCATGCAGGAGTAATATCGCCCGCATTGACTGTCAGAATGATACGATCATAAGGAGCGGCGGGGGGGAAACCTGAACCACCATCGGCGCACACCACCCGGACGCGCTCATAACCTGCCGCGGCAAGGTGCGCCCGTGCGTTCTCTACGATATCTTCGTCGATGTCAAGCGTTACGACGTGTCCCGTTTCACCCACGATGTGCGCCATGAGTGCAGCGTTATAGCCAGTACCTGCGCCAATCTCAAGGACACGTTGCCCTTTGTGCAGGTCGAGTTGCTCTAGCATAATCGCCATAATCGTTGGTTGTGATGAAGAGCTGACAAAGCGTCCATCGACCGTTTTCGTGATGATGGCTCTATCCTGATACACCACCTGCGGTGCTACATCTGGGAGGAACAGGTGCCGTGGTAACGCGCGAAAAGCCGCCTCGACACGATGTGAGGTGATATATCCTTTCGCCTTCACCTGGTCGATGAGTTCCGTGTGCAGCGTTTGTTGCGTTTCGTCATTTTCATCTGCCATGCCTTTATGCCGCCTTGTGTCTAGCATGTCTCAACTTTTGTACGATGTTCCAAATGAACCAGATAGTGCCAGTGGTGAGTAGCACCAGTATCGGCTCGATAGGAGCGCGAAAACGTGGGCTACCATATAAAGCAAGATTCTGTGCGATTGTTAGCAAAATTATACAATAAACGAAGAGTAGTTCGCGCCATTTTCGCCATAGCACAATAGCACCGAGGGCAGCAAAGGCGAAAACGCAAGGTGTGATAATCTGCATCATTGCGAGAACTACTTGAGAGGATTTCTGATTTGAGAAACGCGTTACAGGTAGGTCGGCCTCTGCTGTTACTGGGGACCACATGTTCGTGAAATGTAAGGACAGTAAACGAGGCATTGAACTGAGATGCGTCAGTATCCATTGTTTGGCAGCATTTCTATAGACCGCATCCTGCTTTACTTCCAGAGGGCGAAAAGGAGGAAGGTGTAGAGCGACTCTGTATAGAGCCAGCCATCATATATAAAGAGGCAGGGATAGAGAGCCGCGACACCTCCGACTATGAGACCAATGATGGTATTGTTGGAGATGGCCTTTGCAAAGAGATAGACCAATACACAGGTACACGCGCCAAGTACACTTAAAAAAAGGCGAGCATAAAAGTCGCTCGGACCAAAGGGAATGGAGATAAACGCTATGAGCATAGGCCATAGTGGAGCGCGATTCACCGTTGGAAAAGATCCATTGAGGCAGTAACAATGTGCATACAGTGCTTTAAAGCCTATTGTTTGATAAAAATGTGCATCGTGCGTCGGGTAGTAGTAGCGTGAGACTGTAACATTGTAGAGCCAGCGTATAAAAAAGGCGAATGCAAATACAATGGTAGCAGGGACAAATCGTGATAGATATTTCATTTATTCAATTTCTCTATGGTGCCAATCGGTGAGTTGTTGATAGGCATGTGCAATGCGTAAGACGGTGGCCTCCTCGAAAGGCTTGCCTGCAACTTGAATGCCAACAGGTAAACCTTCGCCTGTGAAGCCACCGGGAAATGTGATCGCAGGCAAACCCGCCAGGTTGAAGGGCATGGTCAGCCGCAGTAGCGCGACGGTAGCATTCTCTGTTATACCGTCGATCTCGATATCTTGTCCAGCCTGGGCAAAAGGAATAGCCGGAATGGGTAGGGTAGGAAGCACAAAGGCATCGACCCGTTGCATAACCGCACGGAGGCTGCTGGAGAAGATACGCCGCTCGTACAGTGTACGCAGATAGTCAACGGCTGTAATAGTCTGGCCTTGTAGCAGTCGAGTACGTACTGTTTCGCTGTAGAGGTCAAGGTGTTCGGTGAGCCAGCCTTTTTGAAGATGTGCCAGCGTTGCCTCTGGCATCTGAATGGTGCGATAGAGGTCCATCGTAGGGCGTGGTAAGTCCACATCGAGCAGTTCGGCTCCCTCTTCCTCCAAAACATGGAGTGCGGCACGCCACAACGTGCGTACTTCTGGATCAAGTGGGGCATAGAACGATTCTTGTGGCACGCCAAGCTTGATACCTTGTAAAGACATGGGACCTCGACCTTCCGCGCCACTAATGAGCGTTGTAGTTGAGCGGCTTGGTGCCGTCGGGGGACCTGGAACGCTGTTGGGATCGCGTGGATCATATTTCGCGATGGCGTCGAAAAGGAGGGCACAATCTTCCGCGCTTCGTCCCATTGGACCAACATGGTCAAGGGACCAACTCAGTGGGATCACGCCATAGCAACTAACACGTCCATAGGTTGGCTTGAGTCCTGTAACACCACAACATGCCGCAGGAATGCGAATAGAGCCGCCCGTATCGGTGCCGATTGCGCCCAGTGCCATACCGGAGGCCACTGCTGCCGCTGAACCACCACTTGAGCCACCCGTGATACGTTCGTGGTGCCAGGGATTACGCGTTGGCGGTGAGTAGGGACCGTAAGCAAACTCAAAGGTGTTAGTTTTACCAATAATGATTGCCCCGCTTTTCCGCAACTGCTCGACCACCATCGCGTCTTCCTGCGAGATATGGTTTTCCAACACTCTTGAGCCAGCCGTAGTGCGAACACCTTTCACCGCGATCAAGTCTTTGATCGCAATCGGAATACCATGTAGTTGACTGCGGTAGAGGCCAGTACGCAGTTCCGTTTCCGCTTTGTCTGCATCTGCGAGTGCTTGATCACGCATCACAGTGATGTATGCTTGGATATCGCCATCCTGTTCATCAATGCATTCGAGCGTCTCCAGAACAAGTTCGGTCGGCGTAATCAGTCCTGAGTGTATTTCTTCGGCGGCTGCGCGTATGGACGTGTAAGGCATAACGTAGTCAACTTCCTTCTCGATATTTTCATTTTTGTTTTTTGCTTCGCAGGATGTACTCATTATAGCAAACGTGGCTACGTTTTGTACCGCAAATATTATTTTAAATTAACGAGAAACGTTTTGTAGCTATTCAGATTGTTTAAAAAGTAGGTGAGACAGAACATATAATGGCCCTAGAAACCTGAACGTCACATGGTTCAGCTACATCATCAAGTTGACAATACCAGAAGACGATATGTAGCGAGGAAGAACACACAACGTCGAAGAAGTCCGTGTACACCAGAAAAGGGAAAAATTAGGGGACAACTCTATTGAATATGCATTCAAAAAATGGTAGTCTTTATTCACCGACGATTTTGATAGCTTCATAGACGACTGACGGCATCTATGAACACTCCAGAAAACCTAGCACTTTTTGCCCGCCGTCGATCTGGAAACCTATACGTCCGTTCAACTCGATTACTTTCACAGGCAGTTATTACCCATAGCGAGAGATAAGGAGCAAGATCATGGATTTTAGCTTGAACGAAGAACAAAAAATGGTTCAGCAGACCGTTCGTGACTTTGTAAACAGAGAACTGCTTCCCCTGGAGGGTGATGTCCTGCGAAACGAACGCGAGGGGCGTCCGGCTCTCGAACGTGAAAAGATTCGTGAGTTACAGCAGAAAGCCAAAGTCCAAGGCTTCTGGGGTATCAACACTCCTGAAGAATACGGCGGAGCCAATCTCGGCCCGATCATGGGTGCGATCACTGCCATGGAGATATCGCGCACGTTTGTGCCATTCAACTTCGGTGGGAACGCGGATAACATCCTCTACTATTGTAATGAGGAGCAGAAAAAACGCTATCTACTCCCAACGATCAATGGAGATCGTCGCTCCTGCTTTGCTCTAACTGAGCCGGGTGCGGGTTCGGACGCGGCAAACATTAAGATGCATGCGGAGAAAGATGGCACCCAGTATGTGCTGAACGGCGAAAAAATCTTCATTACAGGCGGCAATGAGGCTGATTTCGCCATGATCTTTGCCGTAACCGATCCGGTGAAAGGTGGACATGGTGGTGTGACCTGCTTCCTGGTGGACCGCGCGATGGGTTGGACATCAAGCTATATTCATACAATGGGTGATTGGGGGCCTGCTTCGCTCTATTTCGAGAACGTGCATGTACCCGAAGAGAACATCCTGGGCGAACTGCACAACGGCTTCAATCTAGGAATGCAATGGATCGGCGCAGGACGCTGGCGCATTCCTGCTGGTGCAATTGGGACCGCCGAGCGTGCGTTGCAGATGGCTATTGAATATGCCAAGCAGCGTGTTTCGATGGGTCATCCCATCGCCGAATATCAAGCCATCCAGTGGATGATTGCGGACTCATATGTGGAAATTGAGTCCACGCGCTGGCTTGTGCTCTACGCGGCTTGGCTGGCTGAGAATGGCAAGGACGAACGCCATGCCTCTTCGGTAGCTAAACTGCACGGTGCTGAAATGGCGAATCATGTGATCGACCGTGTGATGCAGATTTTTGGCGGCATGGGATATACGAAAGAACTGCCAATCGAACGTTGGTATCGCTTGGTACGCCTGTATCGCATTTTTGAAGGTACCGACGAAATTCAGCGTTATATCATCTCACGCAACCTGTTACGCGGTCATATAAAGGTCGGGGAGGCACTCTAATGACGCGTCTCCGAGCAGCGATTGTAGGTGTAGCCGAGTCCGATCTCGGTCGCACCCCCGATAAAACAGTACTGCAACTTCAGCATCAAGCAGCCCGGACCGCCCTTACTGATGCGGGCCTCGGTTTTGACGATGTGGACGCGCTCTTCTGCGCTGGCGGTTGGGCTTGGTCCCCCAATTTGATGTTAGCAGAATACCTCGGCATCACGCCCAGGTATACCGACTCAACAAACATTGGTGGCTCGTCCTTCGAAGCCCATCTTGGACACGCAGTAGCAGGCATCGAGGCTGGTCTATTCGAGGTCGCGCTGATTACCTACGGTAGCACGCAGCGTTCTGAACGTTCGAGAGGGCGTGGCAACTTTACCTATAAGTTGACCGAGCAGTTCGAGGCACCGTTTGGCTTGCCAACTCCTGTGGGAGCTTACGCGCTCGCGGCTACACGCCATATGTACGAGTATGGCACAACCAGCGAACAACTGGCGGAAGTCGCGGTGGCAACACGCAAGTGGGCCTCAATGAACGAGAAAGCGATGATGCGTGATCCGATTACTATCGAAGATGTGCTACATTCACGTTGGGTAGCCGAGCCACTACACTTGCTAGACTGCTGTCTGGTCACGGATGGTGGCGGTGCCGTTGTTGTGACTACCTCTGAACGCGCACGCGATTTGTGCCATACTCCCATCTGGGTGCTTGGTCATGGAGAGGCGCACACGCACAATACCATCATGAATATGCCCGATCTAGCCACGCATCAGGCAGCCGTGGCGTCAGGACGCAATGCCTTCGCTATGGCAGGTCTGACTCCGGCTGATATCGACGTAGCCGAGATTTACGATTCGTTTACTATCACCGTCGTGATGACGCTAGAAGCATTAGGCTTTTGTGGACGTGGCGAGGGCGGTTCGTTCGTCAGTGGACAGCGTACCGCTCCCGGCGGCCCATTTCCAATGAATACGAATGGCGGTGGACTCTCCTACTGCCATCCGGGTATGTACGGCATTTTCCTGCTCATCGAGGCGACGCGACAATTGCGAGGCGAGTGCGGTCCACGTCAGGTGGAAGGCGCACGCATTGCTCTTGCCCATGGAACAGGCGGCGTGCTCTCGTCGGGTGCTACTGTTATTCTGGGAAAGGACTGATGTGCTATGTCAGAACATATTTCTGCTTCTGTGATCCAGCAGGATAGCGACTCGCATCCCTACTGGGAAGGTCTGGCACAGGGCGAATTGCGTATTCAGCACTGCAATGCTTGCTCAAAGGCAGTATTCTACCCGCGTTCGATCTGCCCACATTGTCACATGGATGCACTTTCATGGATTGTGGCGAGCGGCAAGGGCATCATCTACTCGTACACAGTCGCGCACCAGGGCTTTGGCCCGTTCGCGGCGGATGTGCCTTTTGTTGTTGCCATTGTCGAACTAGAAGAGGGTTCACGCATGATGTCGCGCATTGTGGATACTCCACGTGAGCGCGTTGTGGTTGGTGCCGCAGTAAACGTGACGTTCGAGAGTGTCGGCGAAGACTTGACACTGCCATATTTTCGTTTAGCGGAAGAAGTCGGCCTAATGACATCCTCATGACTTACGCGAATGTCGGCGTTTCCCCATTATCCGTCCCCTGCACCTTCCTCGCATCCACAAACACAGGTGGTGGCGTCGGCTCATCCAGCTTCAGCGTGCCCAACTGAGCCGCTTGCAGCAATGCCCATACCTTCTCAGGTTTGAGTGGCATATCAATCGATGCGATACCAAGGGGTGAAAGCGCATCCAGCACAGCATTCACGATGGCGGGTGGAGCAGCGATACAGCCTGCTTCTCCCACGCCCTTCGCGCCAAGTGGGTTCGTTGGTGAGGGCGACTCGACGGTCCCCGTGGTGATTTCGGGAACCTGCTCAGCATTCGGGAGGGTGTAGTCCTGGAGCGTACTGGTGAGCGGCTGTCCATTCTCGTCATACGCCACCTCTTCATAGAGGGCCTGCCCAATCCCTTGTGCAATCGCACCATGTATCTGTGCCTCGGCTAAGTAGGCGTTGAGAATGCGCCCACCATCGTCTACTGCAACATACGTGAGCACATCCGTCTCACCCGTGTCGGTATCTACCTCGACCACGGCAATATGTGTTCCAGACGAAAAGCCAGGACCAGATGGCGAGAAGTCACGCCATGCCGCCAGTCCTTCAATTGCAACACCATTCGCTGGATTAGGGGCCTCATGCGGAATGAGGTCGGGTTGTTCCTCGACTCTTTGAGCCAATGTGCCTAGATCAATCGAGCGATGCGGCACACCACGTACTGTAAACTTGCCATCCTCTAGCACAAGGTCATCTGATGCGGCTTCTAATTGTTGAGCCGCAAGATGTAATGCCTTCTCATATACCGCTTCAGTCGCGAGCAGCACCGTCGAGCCTGCCGCAGCCGTTGTGCGACTCCCAAATGTTCCGATACCAAAACCAGGAAGTGCCGTATCATTCATCTGCACTTCGACTTTCGTTCCAGGTAGATGAAAGACCTGTGCGGCAATCTGCGCGAACGCAGTGAAATGTCCCTGACCATTGTGAGCAACACCGCTCTGCACCAGAAGCGTTCCGTCACGACGAATTCGTACCGTTGCGGCCTCTTGTGGGACGCCCGGACGCGCGGCACCACCGCCGCCTGTAATCTCAATAAAGGTTGCCAGACCGATACCTAAGAGTCGCGAGCCACCTTTTTTACGTTGTTCACGCTGTTTTGCACGCCATCCCGTGTAATCAACCAGGTCAAGGGCCTTGTCCAGTGCCGCCTCGTAGTTACCGCTATCGTACTGCATCCCTGTGACCGCATGATACGGGAAGGCATCGGGCGCGATGACGTTGCGACGACGCACTTCTGCAGGGTCGAGACCAAGCTCATCGGCAATACGGTTCATCGTGCGCTCAAGAATGTAAGTTGCCTCTGGTCGCCCCGCACCACGATAGGCGGCGGTTGGAACCTTGTTGGTAAACGCACCAACGACCTGACTCTCGACCGCTTCAATGCGATAGGGGCCGTTGAGCATATGCGGCGTTCCGGTCGGAACCATCGCTGTAGTATTCGCGAGGAACGCGCCCAGATCCGCTATCGTGTGGACTTTGAGACCCAGAAGTCGTCCATCGTTTTGAAATGCGGCCTCAATATAATTGATTTGCCCACGTCCATGAGTATGAGCCGTCAGATTCTCGCTACGGTCCTCTATCCATTTCACGGGGCGTGCAAATCTGAGCGCGAGGGCAGCGGCGATAATCTCCTCACCTAGAGGCGAAGTCTTTGCGCCAAAGCCACCACCAACCTGTGCATTGCGTACTCGAATCTGCTCACGTTTCAAATTCAAGAACGAGGCAAGGAGGTTGCGTAACGTGTACACGGCTTGCGATGATGCCCATGCGGAAAATTGTCCACTTTCCGCATCGTAGTCGAACATACAGGCCCGTGCCTCCAGCGAGCTAGGAGCAACACGCTGATTGACGATACGAAGTCGCACAGTCCGTTCTGCTCGCTCAAACGCTTTCTGGATATCTCCGCCGCTCACATTATGATGGAACGCGACATTCGAGCCAAATTCGTCGTACAGGAGTGGTGTGTTGGGAGCAAGTGCGGCCTCCGGGTCGGTGACAGATGGCAAAGGTTCGTAGTCGATATCAACCAGATCACGCGCATCAATCGCCGCATACATGTTCTCCGCCAACACAACCGCGACAGGATCGCCGACGTAGCGCACAACGTCTATTGCCATCGGACGTCGCTCTGGTTTCTTCAAATCCGCAACGGGCATGGTATCAAGCGTGTGCATCCCTTGCACCAGTTCCGCACCCGTAAAGACTGAAAAAACTCCAGGGACGGCTCGCGCCGCATCCAGTTGCATAGTGAGAACCTTCGCGTGAGCGTAAGGGCTGCGGACCACGACCATGTGCAGTGTGGAGGGGCGTCCTTCTGCTGGACGCATGTCATCGACATAGTGAGAACGGCCTGTAATCAGTCCAAAGTCTTCTGTGCGGCGTTCGAGTCCTTGAGGAATTGCGGTTTCTCTCATACGTTTCTCTTCCTAACTCCACTATTTGCTATAGTTTTAAGAGCATTGTATCATCATTCTCTTTCCCTATTCGGCTGAATGAAGTTGCTCTTTCTATGAACGGCATTTTTCACACCGTCCAAAGAGGGTGAGAGCGTGTCCTTCAATGTCAAAGTTTGTTTGTTTCTCGATAGCTGAGAGCTGCTCCTGTGGCAAGCAGAGGTCAATCTCAACAACGAGATGGCATTGGGTACAGGTAAGATGATGATGATGCGTACCCCCACACACGCGATAATGATGGGTGCCATCAGCAAACTCGATGCGGTCGAGCAGTCCCATATCGACGAGTTTCTCCACCGCGCGGAAGACTGTTGCACGTCCCATCTTTGGCTCAACCTGACGTAGCTCCTGCCAGAGTTCATCTGTCGTGAAATCTTCCCCCTTGCTGGCAAGTTCTATCAATCGTTCTGCAATGAGCCGTCGAGGACGCGTATTTCTCTGGCTTACCTCATCAAATGCTGCATAAATTTTCTCTGCAATCATCGTTTCACATCCTTTTACATATGTATAAGATAGTATACTTTGTACGTTCCTGTCTGCTTACTTTGGCCCCTTAACACGGACCGCCATTTGACCATCAATCGCATCGAGCGGATACTGCCCTACGGCGCTGTCCGTGTCAACTTCTCGTTGTTTGCGGCGTTCATTCCATAACGGCGAGAGCAGACGCACTGGCAGATAGACGCTAAAAGAGAGGGTCGAGATAAAGAAGCTTGGCGGCCACGTTGCGTTTGCGACGTTGATCGCGAGGAAAATGCCCAGCCAGACGTAGGTTATACCGAGCAACATTGCAAGCCCAATCGCCCATAAGGGATGTTTCACAAGGCGTGTCGCCGTTGCTGCGGGGCCAACAAGTAATGTAAACACGAGCAGGACGCCGACAACCTGAATCGACATGGAGACGGTGATTGCCACCAGGATAAGAAATCCTGTTGCAAGAGTACGTACTGGAACGCCACGTGCCTCTGCCACTTCGGGGTCAAACGAACTGAACATCAGTGGTCTAAACAGCACCAGCAGTATAACGAGTGTTATTGCAGTAAAGAGTGCTGTCACTGCCACATCTGTCTGGCTGATGCCAAGAATATCACCAAATAAGATGGCGTAGACACGCTCCGCGAAACCGGAGTAGAGCGAGAGAAAGAGAACACCCAGACCGAGTGCGAAGGTAAGAATAATACCGATAGCTAGATCACGTTCTCTGGACTCTTTGCTCAGCACGCTAATACCAATTCCTGAGCTAATGGTAAAGACAAGAAGGCCAACAAGAGGACTCAGTCCTAGCAGAACCGCACCCGCTGCGCCCGCGAAGCCTATGTGTGCCAATGCGTGACCTGTAAACGTCAAACCACGAGCAATCAGAAAGTAACCTACAATGGCAGCAACAATGGCAACACACGTTCCCGTGAGCAACGCATTTTGAATGAATGGTATCGCAAACAGATCAAACATAGCTATATCCTTTGACCATGTATCACGTTTCCGCCCCAACAACGAAGAGGCGATTTAGTGCTTGCACCACCTCGACAGGAGAGCCGTACAACTCAGAGAGTTTTTGGCTTGTCACAATCTCGTTTGGCTTGCCAAGCGCACTATGCCCATTCGCTATGTAGAGGACGCGATCCACTACCGAGAGCAGTGGATTGATATCATGTGAAACAAGCATGACTGTGACGTTACGCTCACGACACACCTTCGCAATCAACGCAATCATCTCTCCCTCACGGCTAATATCCAGGTTCGCCAGTGGCTCATCCAGCAGAAGCAGTCGTGGATTTGTCAACAGAGCCTGTGCAATCAAGAGGCGTTGTTGTTCGCCGCCTGATAGTTGTCCAATCGGAGCATTCGCAAGGTCGAGCGCATCGACCTCACGTAGAACCTCGTCAACGAGTGCCTTCCGTTTTGGATTGGGTAGCCCTATGCCCCACTGATTTCCGTCCAGACCAAAGCCTACGACATCACGCGCACGCAAGGCAAGATCAGCCTCAAGTACACGGTGTTGTGGCGCATAACCAACGTCTTTGTTGCCACGACGAGCAGGACGACCTAATATATGCATCGTTCCTGCACTTGGTTTGATAAGGCCGAGTAGTGCCTTGAGCAGAGTTGACTTTCCGGCACCGTTAGGGCCAAGCATCACGATGAACTCTCCTGCGTTCACCGTCATTGTGATGTCATCCAGGATGGTACGACCACCTAAGCGGATACGCACATGCTCCAAATCGACGACTGGTACTGCTGTCACGCACGTCACCTCTTTACTTTTCCTGTTGTAACGCGGCTGCTAATGCATCCAACTGATCGCTCATCCAGGTCTGATAGGTCTTACCGGGAGGCATGGTCTCCGAAATGGGTACAACGGGAATGTGCTGCTTTTCCGCCTCGTTTTGTACGTTGGTTGTAATTGGCGTTACTGTCTGCATATTGTAGATCAAAATCTTGACTTGTTTCTGATTGATTGAATTATTGATTGAGGCTACGGTATTTGCTGGCGGATCATTACCCTCGGCATTGGCCTTCATAAACTCGAAGGGCGTAAGGACATCGAGTCCTGCCGATATGGTTTGATAGAGACAAATGGTCTCTGTCAATGCAACCGGAGTTCCCTTGTACTTCGCGTTGATGCTAGCAATCTTCTGCTGCAACGGTGTCAGTGATTGCTTAAAGGTTGTAAGATTGCTATCGAAGGTCGAGGCGTCAGCACTATCCAGCTTTTTCAATGCATTCGTGATGCCCTGTGTAATGGCTGGCATATTGTTGAAACCATACCACACATGGGGATTGTCGGGCAACGGATGGTCTGCGAGTTTGCCAGCAGTCAACAAGATACGGTTCGTGTTCGGTGAGCCTGCAAGGAGTTTGTCCATCCAGTCATCGTAGCCGAGTCCGTTCTCAATCACTAGGTCTGCTTTACTCACCTTGACAGCCGTCTGCACATTCGATGTGTATTCATGAGGATCAACGTTCGGGTCGGAGAGAATGCTGGTCATGTTGACATGAGATCCACCCAACTGCTGAACAATGTTGCCATAAAAGTTCTCAGCTGCGACAACATTGATGCCCTGCGATGACGAAGCAGGAGAACTTGAGGTGCCACTCCCAGTCATCGTTCCCCCACCAGTGCTACCACAGGCACTGAACAAAAATAAACAGAGGGAGACGAAGGACACAGTGAAAACAAGGGCCCTTTTGGGTACGAGCATAAAAAAAGTCCTCCTGAAAACGGGAAAGCGGTAGCTGTACATACAAAACATATACAGCGTTAACGATACATAGTATCTTCTGAGAGCATAGCACAGGGAGAGGAAAGTGTCAATGAGATATGGTATCATTATAATGTTACTTAAACGTCGAACAGTAGCACGATGTAGAGACCTTGCCTTGTTAAATGGAGAAAAAGAATGTTTGCCCTTGTTCAGCAGGAGTTCATCCAAAATGCGTTTCTCGCGGGAACGATAGTGGCTCTTGTGACTGCCGTTGTCGGCTATTTTGTGGTGTTACGTACACAAGCCTTTGCCAGTGATTCCCTGTCCCACATTGCCTTCGCAGGGTCTACTGGTGGTCCTCTCTTCGGTCTTAGTTCGCTTGTTGGCATGTTCATCCTGACCATACTGAGTGCATTGGGTATAGGAGTACTGGGTGAGCGTGTCCGTGGTCGTGATGTTGAGACGGGAATGGTACTTGCCTTTGCCCTCGGTTTAGGCGTTTTATTTACCAGTATCTATGCCTCTGGTAGGAACGCGGTTGCAACTGTCAGCGCACTCTTTGGTTCGATCTTGAGCATAAGTCGGGGGGATGTGCTGACAACGCTCATTTTTGGTGTACTCATTCTTCTGCTGCTGGTCTTTTTGTTTCGTCCACTGCTCTTTGCTTCAATTGATCCAGAAGTGGCGCAGACGCGTGGCGTGCCCGTGCGTCTTCTTTCAATCGTGTTTTTGCTGCTAGTAGCGATAACGATTGCGATGGCGGTTCAGGTTATTGGAGCCTTGCTAGTATTTGCGCTGTTGATCGCACCGCCAGCTAGTGCTGCACGTTTTACGCGCCGCCCACTGGCAACAATCGTGCTGTCTATGGTTCTTGGCCTTGCAATCACCTGGATTGGCCTTACCCTGACGGTTACTGGTCCAGGAGGACGATACTTACCAGCAGGTTTCTACATCGCAACATTAGCAACATGTACCTATTTTGCAGCGGTCATCGCCAGTCGTCGGTCTGCACCACATCGTTCTCATGTGGTCGCCGCTGTACCTCTCACGCGTGAACGGCTTGTAGAGAGAAATCATCGGAAAGAAATCATCAAGCATTAACTTTAGGACCGAATGGGGACAAGAATGCCTCTGGTCGTCGCCCGTTGCTGCTTCAATCAGTTCTCTACTTGCTGTACAGTCGGAGCAAACGCTTGTCCTTCTGTGCGTATAGTACCCGGCTCATGTATCTCCGACTGGAAGCCGTTGCCGTTTTCTTTCGGCTGCACAAAATTCACTTTGAGTACGATTGGTTGAGGATAGTTGCCAAATTGCTCACCAAAGATATTGAGACCGCCAACGTTTACTGCGTCGGGTTTGACGCCGAGGCGCACGTCGATGAAAGGCTTTTTATTGAGTGCCAGGTCTTCTATACTAACAGAACTGATGACTTTACCATCGATATAGCTGCCTTCCTTAGTTATCGACCAGACCTTGAGCATCCCGTACTGGCTATCTTTCGACTCCCACCATTGGGGTGTCAACTGACCTCGCTTCCCACCGAAGTCTGAGGGACTGGTCCAGTAGCCGATCTCTACTCCGTTTATCCATAGCGTGATGTCGGAAGGCCAGTCGAGATGGTGCAGGGGAGCCTCCGAACATATCTCCATGCTCACGTCTAACTGTGTAGCTCTGGTTCTACTGGGAAGATGATTGGGAAAGCGATAGGCGACATACCCATAGCCGAACCAGACTAATTGAGCTTTTACGTGGTCAGGTTCATAAAAGCTGGCAGGATTATCCAGGAGTCCTATTAAGTTGGTCGGGCTTGCTAGGCCGCATGTTGGATGAATATCGAAATCGTAATACTGTCCCACGGGCATAGAAATACTAAAAGAGTCGTGCGAATTTGCTTCGACATGCTCAAGACGGATGTGTACATCGTCATAGGTACGCGCACATAATTTTTGCAGCCCGTGTGTGGCAGGAATGACATTTGTACGAATCAGGTCCGCTTTTTCGAGTATCTGGATATGAGTTGTTGCGGAAGAAGGAGCAATCTGAAGGGCTTCGGCAATGTCGTTGACGTTGACAGTGCTATCTCCTAAGTAGGCCAGAATCGCCAGGCGTGTCTCAGAACTGAGAGCCTTCAACAGGCGAAGCGATGTTTCACTATCATCTGTAAGGTTTAAAAATAACACTTTCCCTGTCATGTTTCACTATCCAATCGACGAACGAAAGAAAAGATGACGCCGACACATTGAGGCAAGAGTCTCGCGTCTATTTTCCTTAGTGGGATGGCTAATCGTTACAAAATAGTATAAGGTAAAGCTGCTCGAATGTCAAAAATTTGGCACATTTCTCCACTTTTGACACCAAAGTCTTGACAATAGCGATTTTCTAGTCTAAACTAAAGGTATTCAATTAGCGAAAGTACGAATTGGAATGACACTTTTGATAGGTCAGTTGCATGAAGCAAAGAGCGAGACTATGGTAGCTAGAAACAGCGTTTGTTTTTTGTAAATACGAATGATAGCTGTCTTCTCCTCTTTAATAAAGTGTATCACATCTCTACATAAATATCATGAAATGTAGACATGGTAGAGGTGGGTAGATTGATCAATCAAAGATGAAGGAAAAGGAGGTTACTTCGTCGGTTAGCCCGGTTTGTCACCTTGTACGTGAGCGTATATGAGCGTACAGATGAATCATCGTTTGGTGTCTACGTTTATATTTTTCCCATAGTGTCTGACGGAGGACATTTTGCTATGAAGCATAACAGATCTCTTCACGCGGTTTTTTCACTCGTACTCAGTATTGTGCTGGGTGGCCTTTTACTTGCTGGTTGTGGTAGTACTACTACCACTGGTAGCAGTGGTGGTGGCTCGACTGGAGGCGCGACAAGTTGCGGTAGTCCCCCAAAACTGACCAAGAGTACAGGTCTCAAGATCGGGTTTTCGCAGAACATCAGTAACAGCCCTTGGCGTCTGGCTGAGAACAAAAGTATGTCAGATGGAGCTGTAGCGGCTAAAGATATTCTCACGATGACTGACGCGGGTGGTCAGGACGCCAAACAAGTCTCAGACATTCAATCTCTGATCTCACAGAAGGTTGATGTATTGATCATTGCTCCTCTTACTGAGACGGGCGAAGTTTCCGCTATCCTCGCTGCTAAGAAGGCTTGTATTCCAGTCTTTCTCGTTGACCGCGATGCCGACCATACATTGGCAAAACCTGGTCAGGATTACGTCACCTTCGTCGGCTCTGACTTCGTTAAGCAGGCTCAGCTTGTGGCTGCCGAAATGATCAAGGCTTCAAACGGTAAAGGTAAGATCATCGAGCTTGAAGGCACATCCGGTGCTACGCCTGCAATCCTACGCAAGCAGGGTTTCGACAACGCAATCAAGGCACAACCGGGTATGCAGATCGTCGCTTCTCAGGATGCGAACTTTGACCGTGATACAGCGCGTCAGAAGATGCAGACACTGCTGCAGGCACATCCCGATGTGACTATGGTGTATGCTGCAAATGACGAGATGGCTCAGGGTGCTATCGCTGCTTTGAAGGCAGCCGGTAAGGTTCCTGGTAAAGATGTGCTTGTGGGTTCGATTGACGGTGAAACAGCTGGTTTGCAGTCGATCATCTCTGGTGAGCAACTTGTCTCGGTTACATCCAATCCACGTTTAGGCGCTCTCGCATTTCAGGCGATTTCCGACTATGCCAGTGGCAAGTCAGTGCCCATCTGGGTGGTGCAGCCGGATAAGACCTATACAAAGGACAATGCACAGGCGAACCTGGCTAACGGCTTCTAAGAGAGTCCCTTCGCTACGCGAAGTTCAGTCTCTCATGGTCAGAGGCACCCCTCAGGTGCTTCTGACCATGTATTGCGTCGAAAGGGGGTCTGGATGTCTCAAACCAGCCCATTGCTCAAGGTAGAGCATGTAAAAAAAAGCTTTCCAGGCGTACAGGCACTGGTCAACGCGAATCTGACCATTCAGCGAAGTGAGATTCACGCTCTGGTTGGGCAAAACGGTGCCGGTAAATCGACATTGATCAAGGTGCTTACTGGCGCATATCATCGGGATGGCGGCGATATTCTCTTTGATGGCGGTCCAATTGATTTTAGTTCTCCTCAGCAAGCACAGAATAACGGTATCAGTACGATCTACCAGGAAATTAATTTGATTCCGTTTCTATCGGTCGCCGAGAATATTTTTCTGGGCCGTGAGCCATGTCGCTTTGGCTTTATTGACTGGCGTAAGATAAACAGCGAAAGCAGTAAGCTGCTTGAACGTATCTCAATTACAATTGATGTACGCAAACCTCTGATGAATTATAATATCGCTATTCAGCAAATGGTAGCGATTGCGCGGGCAGTATCGTTCAAAAGTAAATTGGTGGTGATGGATGAGCCAACCTCTTCGCTCAATGAGCAGGAGGTGAAAGTACTCTTCTCGATTATCCGCCAGTTGAAGTCTGAAGGTGTCTCAGTGATGTTCGTTGGGCATCGCCTGGACGAGCTATTCGAGGTTTGTGATCGTGTGACGATTATGCGCGATGGCCGCACGGTCGATGCGCGTGACATGAGCAAGATTACGCGCGTGGAACTGATCGCGACGATGCTTGGTAAAGAGCTGGGCGACGTACAACGTAGTGGGCAGACGAGCTTTGATGCGAACAAACATCATGTCGAGCATAAGACGTTGCTGGAAGCTCACGATCTACGTACTGGTATCAAATTACGTGATGCCAGTCTGCAATTGCAGTCCGGCGAGATTGTTGGATTGGCTGGCCTGCTTGGTTCTGGACGTAGCGAACTGGCACGCGCTATCTTTGGTGCCGATAAGCTTGAGGGCGGTAAGGTGGACGTTGCGGGCAAACCTGTACATTTTAATTCGCCACGCGATGCAATTCGCGCACGAATTGGTTTCTGCTCAGAGGATCGTAAAGCAGAAGGTATTGTTCCATATCTTTCAGTCCGCGACAACCTCACTTTAGCCGCTTTACCTTTCTTCTCGCGCTATGGCGTTGTTTCGCGTTCAAAGCAGCGTCAGGTGGTTGATCAGTTTATTCGCCGCCTGGGTATTAAGACATCAGGACCGGAGCAGAAAATTCGTGAACTTTCCGGGGGCAATCAGCAAAAGGTATTGCTGGCGCGTTGGCTCTGCTTGAACCCACAGGTATTGATTTTGGATGAACCTACGCGTGGTATCGATGTAGGAGCGCGTGCCGAAATCCAGGGCATTATTGAAGAGTTGGCTGGCAATGGCGTTGGTGTGATGATGATTTCATCCGACCTGGAGGAATTAACTGAAGGCAGTGATCGTATTGTGGTATTGCGCGATGGAAAAACGGTGTCCGAGATTCCCCATGAGCAGATTAGCCAGAATGCGGTAATGGTTGCGATGGCGCAAGATACCGACGAAGAGGTGCAGGGTGAATTCCACCCGGACGAGGATGCTACACAGTCTCCAAAAATAGATAGCACTGGCGAGGTACCCGATGAAAAAGCTTAATGACGAGGCTACAACTTTTTCTCCTCCTGTTCCAGTAGTGGCTCGCCAACCATTTTCGCTGAGTCGCTTGCGTGAGTATGGGCAGACGTATGGAACTTTTGCGGCTTTGATACTCCTTATTATTTTTAATGTTTTCGTTACCCCCCACTTTCTCTCTGTGCAAACGCTCAGTACCAACCTGTATCAGGTAGCGGAAACGGTGATTCTGGCGATGGGTATGACGCTGGTGATTGCAACTGGTGGCATTGATCTCTCTGTAGGTTCGGTGATGTCGATTGCAGGTTCTATCGCGGCACTTATCTTCGTTGGTAGAATTTTCTCCTTGAGCGGGCCAATCTCCTATGTCGTAGCCATTTTTGTTGCTCTGCTTGTTGCCGCACTTTGTGGCCTCCTCAACGGTGTATTGGTAACAGCCTTCCGTATTCAGCCGATTGTGGCGACGCTGATTCTGTATATAGCTGGACGTGGTGTTGCGGAGGTTCTGGTGAATGGCGTGGTGGAGTTTTCAAATCCAACGTTTCGGTTCATCGGCACTGGCACAGTCCTGGGTATCCCTTTCCAGGTGCTTGTGATGGCACTTATTGTCCTCCTTTTCTTCTGGCTGGTACGCAGTACAAGCTTTGGTCGTCAGGTCGTAGCAACTGGCGGTAATCAGTCTGCTGCTCGCCTTGCTGGTATTCCAGTGGCACGCATAAAGCTAGCCGTTTATATTATCTCAGGCATTTTAGCTGGTGTAGCTGGTGTATTCTATATCTCGAACAATTCTGCCGCTGATCCCGGTGGCATTGGTCTGGGTATGGAATTAAACGCTATCGCCGCCGTTGCAGTTGGAGGCTCCTCACTGCTGGGTGGACAGGCGAACATTGCTGGTACATTTATTGGAGCGGTGTTTATCCAGTTACTCACCTCTACTTTGACCGCGAATAATGTGTCAGCCGATATTTCCAGAGTTGTAGAGGCCCTGCTTATTATCCTGGCTGTCTACTTACAGACGCAACGCAAATCTTCGTAAGGAAAGAGAAATTGACTATGGCACAAGTCTCTACATCTAAAACCCGACGTTCAGTGCAATCAAACAATAACAGGGCTGTATTTGTCAGTATCGTCCGGCGGCAAGGTGCGTTGATTGCTCTTATCCTTGTGTTGGTGATTAGTTCGCTCAGCTTCAACGGTTTCCTGACACAATACAATATCCTGGATAACGTTATTGTCTCCAATGTTCCGATTGGTCTGATCGCACTCGGTATGACCTTTGTCATTATTACTGGCGGTATCGACCTTTCGGTAGGTTCAACTATTGCGCTCTCATCAGTTGTGACGGCTCTTGCCAGTCCTCATGGTATGTGGTTTGCGATTGCTGCCGCTGTCCTTGCGGGTTTGGGGGTGGGCCTCTTTAATGGCTTTGCCATTACCCAGATGCGCGTTCCTCCGTTTGTTACGACACTGGCAACCCTCCTGGGTGTGCGTGGTCTGGCCTTATACTTCTCAAACGAACATAATGTCACCGTTACCAGTAGTGATTTACTGAACTTTGGCAATGGTGCTCTCTTCGGTATTCCTAACCCTGTCATTGTGCTGATTGTAGCCTTTGTAGTCGGCATCCTTGTCCTCAATTATTCGCCATTTGCTCGTCATCTGCTCGCTATTGGTGGTAATGAGGAGGCTGCACGTTTGCTTGGTATTCGTGTCAATGTTACGCTACTAGGGGCATACGTGCTTAGTGGAGCATTGGCCGGACTCGCAGGTGTGTTTATGGCTATTCAGACATATAGTGGCTCCGGTAATTTAGCGAACGGTTATGAGCTTTCGGCGATTGCAGCCGTTGTTGTTGGTGGCACGTTGATTTCTGGTGGTGAAGGATCGGTCTTTGGCACTCTTGTCGGGGTGCTGCTGTTAGGCTTTATCCTGAATATTCTGAACTTCCTCAGTGGTGCTGGCATAACACTCAATCCATTCTGGCAGGATGTTGTGCGCGGTGCGTTCCTGCTGATTGTTATTCTCCTGCAAAGTAGATTAGCTAACAAGAAAGCTGAAAGAATTTAAGTCTAAGTTTGATACGATTAAAACATAAGAACCCCTAAATCTTCGTTTTATTTGCCTTGACAATTAGTGTATTGAGCGAGTTAACAAAGCTGGGGCCAGTTGATCGCAATTCAGTGAGTGTAGTACGTGAAAGATTATGTAAAATCTCTTCTCCCTGTGGCGTTAGATTGACGAGGACACGGCGCTGATCTTCATCGTCGCGACGGCGTTCAACAAGCCCTCTCTTCACAAGTCGATCAATCAATTCAACGGTACTATGATGTCTGAGTTGGAGGCGTTCCGCAAGTTCGCCCACGGTTGCAGTCTTGTCCTCGGGCAAGCCTTTGATCGCAAGCAGCAATTGATGCTGCTGTGGTTCAAGATTGGCCGCGTAAGCTGCTTCTTCGCTGAAGCGGAGAAAGCGGCGAATTTGATAGCGAAACTCTGCTAACGCTTGATAATCAAGTGTCGAAATGTTATCCTCCTCCATATTTCTTCTCCCATCGTTTCGTTTATGCTGATAGATGACACGTTGTATATGTAACGCACCATCTATCAGCATCTTTCCCTAAGCTCCACTATGATCGTAGCACAACATTGTACCAAAATCAATCAAAAGTATTTCTTTAAGCTAGTACGGAAGATGGTCTGACTCCTTTATCATTCATCACTTACTCACTTGACTCGTGCTACGGGTTCGGCGCGGCAAGAGCAAACGCATACGTAGAACACGCTCTCTTTGACGCTCTTCTTCTAAATTGCGCGTTCGTGCTTTAAGGAGATCGTTAAGCGACACAATGCCCAGTAGTTTTTGTGGATTAGCACGTTCAACGACAGGGAAGCGTGTAAAACCAGACTCGGCCATACGATATACAACCGCTCGTAATGGCTCATCAGGATAGGCAACAACTGGTTGCGTATAGACTAACGTGTCCAATTGCTCATCTTCACTTAGAGCTTCTTGTTGCTGCGTAAGCTTCTGTAATTCTTTTCGGGTCGTCACGCCAAGCAGGTGTTCATCTTCATCTATAATGGGGAACAAGTGTTGAACACGGCTCGCATCAGGTGTACCCTTCAACGTCAGTGCCAGGTCTTTGAGGGCAGTGTTTTTCGAGAGTGCAACCACATTGGTACGCATGACCTCACGCACGAACAGAATCTCCAGAGGATCGGTCGCATATTCGCGACTGAGATGATAGCCACGACGACTCACCTTCTCGGTGAGAATGGAGCGACGCATCACCAGTACCGTGAAGCCGTGAGCGATGACAACAGCGATCAGCAATGGCAAGAGCGCATTCGTGTCATGCGTCAATTCGAGGGCAAAGATAATAGCGGTAAATGGGGAGCGCATTGTGCCACCCAGGACAGCAGCCATACTGATGAGCGGCCAGAAACCTGCACCTTCGTTGGGCAAAAACATTGCCTCCAGGCCACCAAGTGCGCCACCCATCATGAGGAGGGGAGCCAAAACGCCGCCCGATGTTCCTGAGCCGAGCGATACAGACCAGATGATTGATTTGACCACCAGGATGCCGAGTATCAAGCCAGCAGTGCCATGCCCTTGCAACAAATTTCCAATTACGTCATATCCAACACCGAGAGCCTGGGGAAAAATCAAACCACCGATTCCTATCACAAGACCACCAATAGCAGGCCACCACATCCAGTGAATTGGTAAGAGGTGGAAGGCATCCTCGCTCGCATACACCGCCATCGTGAGAAGTGCTGAAAGCGCACCACCCAACAAACCTACGATGACACAGCCAAGAAATCCTCCTACGCCAATAAACGCTGCATGGGGAGGTGTAGGAAAGAGCGGTCCAGGTCCAAGCAGATAATAGCGCATAATGGCCGCAACCGCACTTGCTAAGGCAACGGGCACAAGACTACGCGGCTTCCACTCGAAGAGCAATAGCTCGACTGCAAGCAAAACAGCGGCAACAGGCGCGGCAAACGTTGCCGACATGCCCCCGGCAGCACCTGCGACCAGCAATATCTTACGCTCAGCACTTGTGAGATGAAAAAACTGAGCAATCATCGAGCCGACTGCTCCTCCTGTCATAATAATCGGGCCTTCGGCACCGAAGGGACCACCGGAGCCTATCGAGATGGCCGAGGAAATTGGTTTTAGGAGGGCAACCTTGGGTTCTATACGGCTCCCATTGATAAGTATCGCTTCGATGGCTTCAGGAATGCCATGTCCTCGAATACGTTCGGAACCATAGCGGGCCATGAAACCAATAATGAGGGCACCAATGACCGGAACCAGAACTTCAAATATACCCAGCTTATTGCCACCAGGTGAGACAAGGGCCGTACTCCAACGCTGAAAGAAGAAAAGATTGGTAAAAAGTCCGATGAGTCTGAGCAGAATGAGCGCAACAAATGCACTGATTACACCAATGATGAGTGCAAGCAAGGAGATAAGCACCATGCGGGGATTCGCTGTAAAGTCGCCGAGCTTGCCTAACTCCTCGTGATTTCCCAGATTTCTGAATGAGCGGACAAATCGTTGCCATGAAAAGGAGTACATACTTTCTGATCCTCTTTGCCTTTATGATAGTCAAGGAGGCGTATCGTTTACACCTCATCATCTTATTACTATCGTCTTACGATATAAATATATCCAATAGGAATAGTATATGTCAAGTTGGGAGAGAAGCTTTGCAAAGCTTTGATGGCACCAGCATGTTAAATAAAAAATGATGAGAGGGATACAGGATTATGTGTACTGTATCCCTCTCATTACGTCATCAAACCAGCCCACGCCAAATTTCCAGGTGCCATAGAGGATGAGGGCTGCTTCTCCTGTGGGCGAGAAGTTGCCGTGCTGAGTGAAAATGCTCTCTTTGAGACTGGCGGCGGTGACGCGCAATACACGCAATGCTTTGACTTCGTTGTCCTCTGGTTTGCGCTTCGACGCTGTGGCAAGGGGAATATTCAGGCGTGTGACAAAGCACAATTCTGGGTGTGGTAAGAGGGTATCGTAGACCAAGCCGAGGCAATATTGTTCGCGAATATCCTCTGTTCGTATTCCTGTCTCCTCACGCATCTCACGATTCATGGCCGCGAATGGGTCCGGTGCATGCCCTTTGTCATCGGTCTCGCGCTCCATGAAGCCGCCGATGACGTGAAAACGCCCATTGTGTGCGTCGGTTCCCTGTCGCTGCTCTAACAGAATAAAGCCATCGAGCGTCTCAATGACAGAACACACCGACAATGGATTGCTCACACCATCGCGCGTCAACTGCTGTACAAATGCAGGGGTACGTGTCGCGACATACTCTTTATAGTCAGTATTGCCAAGCCTGACATGTAGTGTGTGATCGTCCCTCTGTTCCGCATACATCAGTCGGAACAGTTTTCCATCAAAGAGCGAGAAGTTCTGTTCCTGCGCCATCAGCAGTTTCTGTTGCCAGATACGCTCTAACTCGGTTTGCATCTCAGGCGTTAGCGATAAGTGATGCTCCGAGTTATAGTTGATGATAAGCTGCTCAGAGGTATATAGGCCACGAACCAGAAACTCGAATTCAAGCATACTATTATTCCCATTCAATGGTGGCGGGTGGCTTAGAGGTGATGTCATAGACGACACGATTGACCTCCGGCACCTCGTTGACGATACGATTGGCGATGCGCCCCAGCAGGTCAGGCGAGAGACGTGCCCAATCAGCAGTCATAAAATCACCTGTGGTTACAGCACGGACCGCAACAACGTTAGTATAGGTGCGGTAATCGCCCATTACACCAACGCTTTGTAGAGGAGTCAAGACCGCGAAGGCTTGCCCCAACTCGCGGTAGATGCCTGCGTGTCGTATCTCGTCGATGACAATGGCATCAGCCGCTCGTAGCGTTGCCAGCTTTGTTTCGTCAACGGCACCGATAACGCGAATTGCCAACCCTGGGCCGGGGAAGGGATGACGCCAGACCCATTCATCAGGTAAGCCAAGTGTTAGTCCGATTTCACGTACCTCGTCCTTGAAGAGGACGCGCAGCGGCTCGACCAGTTTCAACGACATCTCTTCTGGTAAACCGCCGACATTGTGATGCGTCTTGATGCGTGTCGCGGTCGATGCTGTGTCGTGACTGGTGCTTTCGATGACATCGGGGTAGAGAGTACCTTGCGCCAGAAATGCGATTGGCCCGTGTTGCTCTTCCAATTGTGCAGCCTCAGCCTCGAAGACGCGGATAAATTCTTCGCCGATGATACGCCGCTTCTGTTCCGGGTCAACGACATCGGCAAGACGTGCAAGGAAGCGTTTTTGGGCATCGACAATGACAAGTGGAATATGCATATGCATCGCGAAGGTGTCTACCACCTGTTCGCGCTCACCTGTGCGTAGGCAGCCTGTATCGACGAAGACGCACGTAAGCTGGTTGCCAATCGCACGATGTACCAGTAGTGCTGCAACTGCCGAGTCTACTCCGCCGGAGAGTCCACAGATGACACGTTCGCTGCCGACCTGTGTACGGATTTGCTCGACCGCCTCTTCGATAACTATATTTGGTGTCCATGTGCCATCACACGCACAGATGGAGTACAGGAAATTGCGGATAATGTCTTTGCCCTGTGGCGTGTGCGTTACCTCTGGATGGAATTGTAGTCCAACCATTCCTTGCTCATTGGCGATTGCTGCAACGGGATTGCCTTCGGTCGAGGCAAGCACATGAAACCCTTGCGGCAGGATATCGACGCTATCACCATGACTCATCCAAACAGGTAGGCGGAGGGTCTCTTCTTGTAGTGCGAGATGCTCGGTCTGTGCGGGTGAGGCGGTGATGCCTTCAAAGATATGGAATGAGGCGTCGTGCGGCGCGTGGGATAGGACCTCGATGGTGGCGGGACCGTACTCACGCTGTTCGTGGGTACGTTCGACATGGCCCCCCAGTTGCACTGCCAAAAGCTGCATGCCATAGCAGATGCCCATAACTGGAATGCCACTTGTGAGAATGGCGGGATCGCAGGTAGGGGCACTCTCGTCGTAGACGCTGGCTGGCCCCCCTGAAAGAATAAAGCCTTTGATATCCAGATGTGGCTGTTGTTGTAACGATGCCAGCGTGGTACTTGCTGGCAACAGTTCACTATAGACGGAACACTCGCGCACACGACGGGTAATCAGCCGACTATACTGCGAACCAAAATCGAGAACAATGATCGCCTGTCGGCGTTCCTGGGGATGCATGAGCGTCCTTTCTTCATTCGTGAACTTGAAAAGATAAATTATTTATCGGCGAGCAATGATTTACCAACGGGCGACCACAAGGGTCGCCCCTACTATACACAAGGTTACATTTCTAGGTATGAGTATGGTAGGGGCGACCCTTGTGGTCGCTCGTCTACAATTCCCAACCAAATTTAACTGCGCGGACCGCCCGCGACATAGATAATCTGACCACTGACAAAACCAGCCTCTTCCGAAGCAAGGAAGGTGATGACATTGGCGACATCGCGTGGTTGCCCGACGCGTCCAACGGGAATCATCTTCGCTCCTGCCTCTATCTGCGCCTGTGGGTCAAGTCCCTGGCGACGCGCGGTGGCACGGGTCATCTCTGTATCGATAAAGCCAGGAGCGACTGCGTTAGCGGTAATGCCGAAGCGACCCAGTTCGAGCGCAAGTGTACGCGTCAGGCCCTGTAGACCAGCTTTCGCCGTTGAGTAGTTTGATTGTCCACGATTGCCCAGAGCGGATGTCGAGGAGAGTGAGACGATACGGCCATAGTTCTGCTTCACCATTTGGGCCTGTGCTGCTCTGCTACACAGGAACGCACCTTTCAGGTGTACATTCATTACCATGTCCCAATCGTCATCGGACATCTTAAATAAGAGATTGTCGCGCAAGACACCTGCGTTATTGACAAGGATATCGAGGCGTCCAAAGTGGCTCACCGTCTGCTCTATCGCCGCCTGCACCATCGCACTATCGGCAACATTACAGGGAACTACCAGCCCTTCGGAGCCGACGCGCTCTAACTCTGCTGCGACTTGCTTACAACCTGCTTCGTCGATATCGGCGAGGGCGACACGTGCCCCCTCTTCGGCCATGCGTAGGGCAGTTGCGGCACCAATGCCACGGCCTGCACCCGTCACAAACGCTACTCGTCCATCGAGTCGTCCCATGAATCTGCTCTCCTTATCAGTTACTACAAATAGAATGTGATGTTTGAGTATATCACACAGCAAGGCTTTTCTAAGTTGTAACAAGTGAGTCCTATTATAAATTAGCACGTCCTGGCACTTTATGGGATACTTTGGAGGATGGTCCATTGGCAACCGACGGTGGAAAAGAGCGAGTTAAGAAAATGAATAATCTTATTCCTGATATAGTGGCAGATCAAAGCGAAAACGAAGTTGCCTATTCCGATAATGGTAATTCTCAGACTACAACATATTTGCTAGATTATGCCTCCCCAGATGTGCATTCTCGCAATAAAGAAAATGCTTCTATAAATGTCACTGTTTCTAGTTTGGAAACACCAAAAATAGAGCAAATCGCATTTGAACTTTAACTATGGCACCTACCATTCTAGGAAAAAGCCGCATTAGCGCGGCTTTTTGTTATTATATCGTATATAAAAGGAACTGCGTCGTGAGGTTGCCCTTGACAAACACAGCCCAAAAGCATAAAATATAAACAGAAATTTATGAAATAAAAATTTATACAAAAAGGTCGTAATAAGCGATGAGAGGGTCATTCGACGTGGATGACTGGCGCGAACTCAAACTGATGACAAAGGCACTGGCGGACGTGGCGCGTCTAACCATTGTGTACCATCTAGCGCGGCAGGATGAGACAACAGTGACGGCTCTCGCTGACCTGTTACACCTGAGTCAGCCGCTCGTCTCATGGCATTTACGCAAGATGCGACGCGCAGGACTCATCTCCATGCGACGCGTTGGTCGCCAGGTCTATTGTTCGCTCGACCGCCAAAAATATCAACTTTGTCTACAACGTCTGAACACACTCGTCGATCCGACATTATATATGGAGGCACCTCCTACGGGTGAGGCACTTATCGAGACCGATCTGCAGGTAGAAGGGTGAGGAGGAGGGGGTAGGGTAGCGATACAACAATGCCTTAATATTCCTCTCCCTTGCTTGATAATTGTTGTAGAAATCTCACATGAGCGCAACAAGTGTCCAGGTAGAGATGCTTCACTTTGTTCAGCATCTCTACCTGGACACTTGTTAACCACGAGGTACACTCTAAAGAGCCTAATTAAGCTAGATCATCTTTATTGTTAGGAGTTGTAGCTCGTTCCTCTAGGAACTTATTATAATCTACCTGCTTAATACGATAATCGCGCCCAACTCTGTAAGCCCGTAGTTTTTTCTGTCTTATCCAAGCGCGTACTGTATCAATGGTAACTTCTAACTCCTTAGCTATATCTTCCACTGATAACCACTCTGTACTCATTTATTTACCTCATGCATCACGAAAATCAAAGTGTTTTTACACTTTCACTGGATTATAGAGTATATTTCCTTAGCAGTCAATTGACTTCATTCAAACACAATATAGCAATGTCTTTTTCATCATTACCATTCTAAACCTTGCATTTATCATCATACATCATGTATAATGGTTAAAGCAGCACAGTACAATGTATGCAAACGGAGAAAGGAGTTAAAAAGCTAGCATCATGTAGAAGATGGTGCTAGCCAAACAGGACCGACGTCAACCCATTTAGTACAGTCAACACGGCCCCATGTGATTGTATCATCATGGAACGCCGACGAGTCAAGCAAGAAAGGCTCAACCATGAGTCAGTTACACCAGAAGATAGGCACTACCACTATCGTTGTTGCTGATGATGAATATGCCAGTGGGTATCAAGTAGGATACCTCAAGTACAAACTTGATGACCGTCAAAAGACGCTCAGCGACATGGACATTTATGCCGTCATCGTTGGAGTCATCACCAGTGTTCGTCACTCTGGACGGTACCATGCAGGGTATGTTACCGGATGGATAGCCGCGCTCTTAGAAGAGGGGAAAAAGTTCTCAGCTATCGTCCCCGCTCTTGTTGAAGCTTCCACGGAAGAGGTGAACGCATGAGTCGATGGACAACAATCCGCAAGCGTCCGAGTGCCGCCGAGCAACGAGTAGCAGCACACGAGAAAGCCTTAGAGCAGTGTGCGAAGGGACAGCATACCGACACCCCCACCTTTCGACCAGGAGAAACTGTGTGTCTCACCTGTGGGATGGTGGTCTATTGCCCTTCCTGTTTACAGGAGAGCACGTTACAGGTTCCACAGGTTCATGCGTACCCTGTTCTCTGTTCCACGCACCAGAACGCAGAGGTGAAGGCATGAGAGAACAACGAGTCATCGACCCAACACAAGCCACCCGACGCGCCGACAGTACCGACTTCAACGCAGCTTCGCCTCACCGGGCAGGACACTCGACAGGCATCCATCCCGAAGACCGCCCACGCGTGACGGATGAGCAGCGGCTCAGACAAGCCCACTATCGGTACGACGACGGAACAGGAGACGAGGTATACGACACACGCATCCCGACCAGTGTAAGACGGTATCAGATGCCAGTGACGCAAGCATCACGAACCGTCGTGCGCTACCATCGCCAACAGGTTCCACCGCGCCGCAGTCGCACCCAGGACTACGCACCCCCTGTCCAGCCGCAGACGCACACACGCCCCACCGAGGCGAAGGCAAAACCCGCCCAAGCACACCGCCGAGAGTGGCACCCACTTGTTTACGTCGGCCTCACTATCTTGGTAGGATTGATGGTATTTGTTGGCGTCTCGCTTGCACTCAACTGGTGGCATGGCTATCAAGACGACCTCCATTATGGACGACCCCGTACTGCTCAGTATGATGTGCGCGTCGGACACCACGACGTCCACACACCAAGCCACTTTCTCGCGATCAATCTCAATAAGCAGGTCGAGATTATCGAGTTGCCAGGGGGAGACGCGACCAAGTCGCGTGTGTACATTGGTCCAACGCTTGTTGGAGATGGGCAAGACTTGATCCCTGTTACGCTCGAATTTCGCGATGTGAACGGAGATGGCAAGCCCGACATGATTGTGCATATCGAGGACAGCAAGATCGTGTTCCTCAACGACAACGGGCAGTTTCGACTCGCCAAGCCAAGCGACACTATCACGTTGTAGTGTGTTGTACTACCAGGGGGATAGCGCTATCCCCCACTTCTTGCAGAAGGAAAGCCATGAACGAAGAGAACTTCCAGCACCATATCGACACGATCCTTGCCCATCTGGACGAGCAGGACGCACGTGAAGCAGGACAGCGACATCCTACCACAGACGAACAAGAGGCACCCTATCAACAGCAACACCCTCGCACCATTATCGATGTGTATGTGATTGAACGGGAAGAAGAGGAAACGCCAACCGTCGAAAGTACGCTCGGACCAGCACCCCAAGAGAGCCAGGATGACAACGAGCCAGAGACACTGATACCACCACCAGTCGCACCACACAGAACGTGCCCCCGTTGGTGGATGCTTGTCTGTATTACGCTGTGTGTCCTTCTCATTGGTCTAGGTGCGAGTCTGTACCTGGTGCAATTCTTCGCACCATCGGCAACCATTACCCTTGTGACCGCATCGCAACCCCTTACCACCACCACCTCCCTACAGGTCATCACCAACGGAGCCGCCGACCCAACCAAGAACCAGGTGCCAGGACGAGTCTTACCAGCTATCACCATGAGCCAACAGCAGACCGTTCCCACCACAGGAACAACACGACAGGACGCGACCTCAGCACACGGTTTTATCACCTTCTACAACGCCGCCCCCTACATGCAGACGGTAAAAGCGGGAACGATGCTCACAGGAGCAGATGGAATACAAGTCATCACCGACCAAGATGCCGCGATCCCCGCCGCTGTCATGCCCACAGAGGGACAAACAACGATTGTCGGCCATGCTGCAACGACAGGACCACAGGGCAATATTCGGGCAGGAGATGTCTACGGGCAGTGTTGCCGCCTCAATGTGTTTGTGGCAAACGGCATGTTTCATGGTGGACAGGACGCCCAAACCTATCAGACCGTCACACCACAGGATATCAACAGCGTGGTCAGCAGCGTCAAAACAAGCCTAGACCAGAGCATCCAGACAGCCCTCAAGACGCAGGTCCAGCCGACTGAAACCATTGTCACTCCACTTGCTTGTACACAAAAAGTGACACCAGACCACTCCGTAGGAGAAGCTGCTGCACAGGTGAGCGTCACGGTTGATGAGACGTGCCAAGGTCTCATGTACACCACTCAGGAGATGACCACTCTCACCACACAACGTGCGACTCAGGATGCGATGCAACGGTTTGGAACAGGGTATACCACTACAGGAGTCCAGACCAGCAGCATCACGGTTCGCCCGAACCAACATGACAACGTAGAGCTACAGGTAATAAGCAGTAGTATGTGGTCGTCTCGGTTCGATGCCGCGCAACAACAGGCCATCAAAGCGATGATAGCAGGGATGAGCAAAGACAAAGCTATCACGACCTTGTTGCACCTTAGTAACGTTCAAAGTGTCTCACTCACCCTGACGCATGGCACGACTCTTCCCACGGATATCCAACAGATTCATCTGCTCTTCCTACAAGTGCAGTAGGAACAACGCATGAGAGAAGGAGAAAGACGACATGACACACGTTCAGCAACCACATCTGATTTCGATTGGCAACAAGTCTGTGCTGGTGGAAGACGAGAACTTTGCACATGCCTATGATGTGGGGTACGAGACCTATTATCGCTATCATCGTGACGACGATGTGATCGACTCGGCTATCCTGTTGTTTCAGTTGAGAAACGGGTGGAACGATGCATGCTCGGAGATGGAGACGACGAGCTACATCATGGGCTGGCTCGCTGCGTTTTATGAACAGGAGGAGGGGCAACTTGCCCTCTGTGTCTCTGTGACACAACAACGTGAGGGGGCGGCATGAACACCGTCAGAATTTATCAACTCAAGAACCTCTCACAGACACAAGTGCAACGCTTGCGTGATGCTCAGATGGAAGCGGCGCAGGTCTGGAACCTGTGTATGCACATGCACAAAGATGCTCGTTTACAACACACGTCATGGCCTGGACGTAATGCATTACAGAAGGCAACCAAAGGCCGTTTCGCGCTGCACAGTCAATCGGTGCAGATGGTCGTGCATGCCTTCCTTGCCAACGTGGATACCACACAGCAACTTCGGCAAACCCATCCACAGATGCGAATGCGCTATCCCTACAAGGACAAGCGGTTCTATCCGGTGCTGTGGCCTGAACAAGCCGTCTCACGAGAACAGGGGCGCGTCGTGCTTCCTATGGGCAAAGGACGCAGGTCGCTGGTCTTGCCTTTAGACTTGCCAGGGAATAGTGGAGCGTGTACACTTGTTTGGAATAATGGATACGAGTTGCATGTGTGCGTCGAGATAGAACAGACCGAGCATGCGCCTGGGGACGCACACGCGACCGTCGATTTGGGAGAAATTCACCTCGCAGCAGTGACGACCAATACGGGTAAAGCCATGATTGTAACTGGACGGGGCATTCGGTCACTCAAACGACAACGCACGATGCAGGTACGCAGCATTACCAAGAAGCAGAGCAAGTGTACCAAGTATTCGCGGCGGTGGAAGAAGTTGCAGCATGCGAAAAACAAGCAGTGCCGCCGTGCCGAGCGACGGATTCGCAACCAACGGCACCAAGCAACACGCAAGGTCATTAACTTTTGTATCGAACGACAGGTTGGCACGCTCTTCATTGGCAATCCGCATGGCGTCCGCAATCAGAACAAAGGGCGGCATCACAATCAACGGATGGCGTTGTGGGAATATGGCCGTGATATCGACTACCTGACCCACAAAAGCAAGCAAGCCCACATGATGTGCTTCACTGGCTCGGAACGAGGAACAAGTAGCCAGTGTCCTGCATGTGGGCATAAGCATAAGCCAAGAAACAGGCAATGGACCTGCAAGAAGTGCAAGTTCAAAGGGCATCGAGACCTTGTTGGTTCTATCAACATGCACAAACTCGCCTTTGGTGAGCGAGTGAGATTTCCTCGTTCCTTCACGTATCTACGTCCTAGCGTGCTAGGGAAAGTAGTAGTCGGGTAGACACGCCCCAATGTTGTTTGAGTTCGTGTGCAGGTCAACCTCATGTTGCAGACATGGTTCCTTCGGGAACAGGCCATACTGTACATAGGCTTAGAAACTTCTCCCGCTTTACGGGAGGAGAGTGTCACGTCTGATTCTTAACGTAACTATAGTAGATTCTTAACGTCACTATGGTAGGCTAAGAATACAGACGATTATATCTCTTGAGAACTTATTCATCCGCACGCAATGTAAAAAGGAGACGCATGAGAACCAGCGCAGAAATGACCAGAGTCCCTGAGAAGGCAATTGTAGGTACGGAGACGTTGAAGAAGTCACGTCAGATGACTCCCCAGCAGGCGCATGGAGCAGGGAAATTGGGCAAAGCAGATTTGCACATGCATAGCACATATAGTGATGGTGTTGGTACAATTGAGCATATTCTTGATTACGTTCAGTATAAAACCGACCTCGACGTGATTGCCCTTACCGACCATGATGTCATTGAAGGGTCAAAGAGAATGCGCGATCTCTGGGAAAATGGCGATTACCGCTTCGACTTTATTGTTGGCGAAGAGGTAAGTACACAGGAAGGTCACTTGCTCGGACTCTTTATCGAGAAACTTGTGCCACAGGGCTTGAGCATGGAGCGTAGCATTGATCTTATTCATGAGCAGGGTGGTCTCGCGATTATCGCACACCCACTGCATCCTCTGTTCAAACATAGCTGCTCACGCGAGGTCATGGACCGTATCCACAACAATAAAGATGTCTGGTTCGATGGCGTCGAGACCTGGAACGCTAGCTTTTGTGGCATCTACGCCAATCAGCAAGCCATGCGTGCAAACCGTGAGGTGTATCTTCTGCCGGAAGTTGGCAATAGCGATGCTCACACGTTGAATGGTATTGGACGAGGACGCACATGGTTCGAGGGCAAGAATGCCCAGGATGTACGTGCAAGCATCGAAGCGGGCTTGAGTGCCCCTGGCGGTCGCCTCTGGGATGTACAGGACTACTTGTATTGGGCGAAGTATCGTGTCAGCAAAGAAGGGCGTGCGATGAGCCGCCGTCGTGCTGCCGCTGCCGCCGCTCTCTCGATTGTCTAAACATTCTCTGCTAAGAAACAACACGGATGCTATGGCGACGGTCGCCATAACATCCGTGTTGTTTCTTAATAATTTTTCTTTCTTCAAAAAGAAACTAGTGTTCTCTATACAAAGTATGGTACAATAGAAATATGTTTAGCAGACGTATCCAGCAGTGGGGTAGGCATCTGGTCACACAATTTATTCGACCGATGGCACGCTTCGGCATTACCCCGAACATGTTAACCGGAATAGGATTACTGCTGAGTTTATTGACAGCAGTGGTTATTGCACAAGGGTTCCTGTTCATTGGTGGCTTGCTGGTGCTGCTAGCTGGCGTTTTTGACATGTTCGATGGGGCGATGGCTCGTGTGCAACAAACTGCCACCACCTTTGGAGCTTTTTTCGACTCGACGCTGGACCGCTATTCGGAAAGTATCATTTTGTTTGGGTTGCTCTGGTATACATTGCAGCGGCCCACGAACTTTCGCGATATATTCTGGCCTACGTCGCATGAGCAAATCTGGATGATCTCGTTCATCTACATAGCAATTGTTGGCTCCTTGATGGTCAGCTATACTAAGGCTCGTGCCGAGGGGTTGGGGATCGAGTGCAAAATTGGCTTATTCACTCGCCCGGAACGTGTTATTCTTCTAGCTATTGGTCTTTTATTCGGTGCCAGTGTTTGGATACTGGCTGTACTTGCGATCTTCTCAAATGTGACTGCTGTAGAGCGCATTGTCGCTGTCTGGCGGGTTACTCAGAAGACGCAACACTTGCATAGGATGCATTCTGAACAAGGTCAGCTTATTGGTACGCAAGCAAATGAACCTCAGCATGATGTGCGTGCCGATACGCATTCAGTACCTCTTGTAATAGAGACGGAAGACTAGCCTATTGTCGGCTGTCTCGCCTGTATATGCCCGTGTTCCGCCGTTCAGTGGGGGTATACAGTTCCTGTGATTGATGAAAATAACGGCGTAGATAAATAAAGACAAGATCGGACCAACATACAAGTAGAGCGCAGTGTAAGACGACTGCCTGAGAGAAGAGAGGGGCGGCCAGAACGAGCTTTCAGGCTCAAAGTGTTTTCCCGCCCGTTGACAACGCGGATCGGTGCAAGAGAAACCACACTCACAAAATGTGTGTTGTGAATGACGAATGTGTATGTGTATCTTTTTAGAATAGACATACTCTCATCTCCCGAAAACCCGTTGCGTGCCTTGAAAAAAATCAAGCGGCGAAACTTCTGTTTTTGTCCTGCTCAATTAGGATGGACAGCACACAAGAGTTTGCTCTGCATATCTTCATCTATAGAAGACGTACATTACAATGCGCTCCGGTCCGTGATGACTGAGACTGGAGATATTAGTGACAACTCAGCATACACAGTTTGAACACAATGAAGCGAACAATGACGACGCTGTTGTGAATCAGCAACAAGCCCCCGAAACATCCGAGTCAGAGACATCATCAGAAATTCCTGGTGTGTCTTCAATGTCTTTAGAAGCAAACAATACCCCTTCTATAGAGCAACCATCTAACGTAGAAATATCATCTTTGGACACGCTCGCAGAAAATACGGATAATAGCGTATTTTTGGAGGCGCAAGCAAAATTTTCTTCTACAACACAAGAAAACATACAGATGCCAGCCGAACAAAACGTCGCACTCTCCGAAAGAGCCGAGGAGAGTAGCGACGAAGAGGTCGTGTCCTCGGTTGTCCAGGAGGAGCAGATTGTTCCTGAAGAAGTCGATGCAGTAGCTGATCCTGTTTTTGCAGAAGAGAGCGCAGAAGTCGTTGCTGAATTGACACCGATGGTAGAGACAAACAAAGAGTTCCATCCATTCACCTCCTTTATTGAAGAATTCCGCCAGGCACAAGCGCAGGCCGAAGCTCAGGCAGAGGCACACTTGAATGCAACGCTACAAGAGTCGCAGGCACTTGCTGAGTTTGCCTCTCCAGAAAGTAATACACTGATGGTAGACGCGCCTGTAACCGTGCAAGATGTCCTGCCTCCCGTAGACTTTGGCGAAGGATCGGCATTTGTTCCCAGCAGCGATGGTACTACAACGGTCAATGTTGCAGATGTAACTACCGAGGAGAACCAGCGTATGGCAGCCGTTGCGGAAACGAATCGTGAGGAGAATACAGCAACGTCTGAAACGCAACGTCCAGTATCTCCTCTGCTCCGACCCGCGCAACGCCGCTTTCAGCGTCATGGTACGACACGACATCGTGAAGAGCCTGTGACACAACCGACAGCGACAACAACAAATGAAGCGATAGTTGACGCAAAGGAGGCTTTGGCTACTTTTACCCCTGAGCAGCCAAATGAGACAGCCAAACCGCCACGCCGTTATCGCTTTGATCGGCGTTCAGCAGCGCAGACATCGCCAGTAAGTAAGACTGTTCAAGAGGCTTCCACTCAGGCTATTCCTGCAACATCGAACAATGGTGTAGTCTTGACGCCACCACCGGCGACACAGCCAACGCCGACGTTTGCTCATGTGGAAGAGAGCAAGGTTACAATACCAGAACTCAAGCCTTCGACCACGAGTGTTTCAGCAACGAGTGCAGTGGAAACTCCAACGCCAGCACCGCAGAAGGTGGAATCGGTAAGTACGGAAAGTAACAACGTTACAGCACCGATAGAGCATGGACGGCGGCGGCAAAGTGGAGATCGCCATCGTGAAAAAGAGCAGACGGTAACGCCTCCTGTTATTGCACCAGCATCGATAGCAGATAGCGCAGTGTCCCTTGTCAGCGAAAGCAAAGCTGTGTCAGAAGAGGTTGCACCGGAGGATATGCCACCGTTGGAGTATGCGGAACTACAAAAAGCCAATTCACGCCGTCGTCGTCGTCATCGCACGAATGGGAATGGCACTACGGCACCAAAAGAGATAGCGGCTACAAATGGTGTGCAACCAGAAACACAGGTTGCATCTCCAACCGCATCCCTAACGCAGGTTGCACCTCCAACGCAATCAGTTGTAGCACCCATACCTACACGTCCTGCGGCTAGTGCAGTAGAAGCTGGGGAAGCGGCAGCAAATCCATACACAATTGTTTCTGGCTATACCGTCGGGCAGATGAACCAGGGTAACGAGGCTCATGGGCCATTTATGGGACCAGAGCCATCACCAGCGCGTGGTAGCGTCAATACTACACGCGATGGTCGTACTGTGCGTGTCGAGTCGCAACCCCTACGAACAGCTTATCCGACTACAACCGGTACGCCTATGGGAGCGCCGGGCATTGCTCCGTCTTCGATGAATCATTTCGCGAACATGGTGTCGCAAGCTATTCAAACGCAGACAGATCGCATGGTGACGGAACTACGACGTGCAAATCAGGCACCAACTAATGTCTCGGTTTCGCTACCACCATTCCCATCGACGGAACGGGTAGGTGTGTTTGTGGACGTTGCGAACTTGCTCTACTCGGCGCGTACTCAGCGCATCGCCATTGACTTTGGCAAACTGCTCGACTTCTTACGTGGCAACCGTCGTCTAGTTCGCGCGCATGCGTATTGTCCGACCAGTCCACAACCTGGCGATGAGCAGATGTTCCTGACAGCGGTCAAGGGACTCGGCTATCGTATCACGACGAAGAACTACAAGACCTTTGCCAGTGGTGCGAAAAAGGCCGATCTGGACCTCGACCTGTGTATGGATGTGGTACGTCTCGTTGACGGTGCTGCCGTCGATTGCATCGTGCTTGTCAGTGGCGATAGCGACTTCATGCCTATGCTCGACTACTGTTCCGATCACGGTGTGCGCGTCGAAGTGGCGGCCTTTGACGAGGCTATGTCTGCGACCTTGCGTCAGAGCTGTGATTTGTTCGTAAACCTGTCCATGCTTGAAGAGATTCGAGCTTAGTTGTTTTACAGCAACAGCATGATGGACCGTGTGCATCACACACGGTCCATCATGCTGTTGCTGTGAGATTTGCTTATCTTTTGGCGTATGTCTCAATAGAAAGGTATTTCGCTCTATCTTGTCAGAGCGAAGGTATGCCTAAAACATGCATCAGCATCGTAGAGGAACAGTCTCACTTGTCAGCGAGCTATTTACGGGTGGAGACATGCCGCTACGATGCATTTCTATAGCAGGATGATGCATTATGTGTGCTTTACCTGTTTGTTCTCTTCTATGAAAGAAGAAAGGATGTATCTCATGCGTAGTCTTGCGAAAGTCATGTCACTCCTCGCACTATTTTCGCTTCTCCTCGTAGCTTGTGGTAGCACCAGTACTGCCCCCACAACGGGCAGTGGTGGTACCTCAAAGCCAAAATCGACGTTGAAGGTGGCTCTTGTCACAGATATTGGCGGCCTGAACGACAACGGCTTCAACCATCTCGCCTATACTGGCTATAAAAAGGCCGAGGCGCAGTATGGTTTCAAACCGAGTGTTATTCAGACCGCCTCACAGAACGATTATGTGACAAACTTAACGCAGGCGGCCCAGGTTGCCGACCTTGTGTTAGCGGTCGGTTTCTTGATGCAGCAGCCGCTTGATAGCGTTGCAAAGCAGTACCCCAGCAAGAAGTTCGGCATTATTGATGGTTGTGCCACTGATGCGAAAGGCAATTGCGACCCCTTGCCAAACGTTGCGCCGCTCTTCTTCAAGGAGCAAGAGGCAGGTTGTCTCGTTGGTGCTATCGCGGGACAGATGGAGATGGACGGGAAAGCGAAAATCTCGAAACTACTGGGTGCCAATACTATTCTTGCCGTCGGTGGCCTCGATATTCCACCTGTTGACCACTATATCGCGGGCTACAAGTATTGTGCCCAGAAGGTAGATGCATCCGTTAAGGTACTGGTAAATTTCTCACAAAGCTTTACTGATACCGCTAAATGTAAAGACATTGCCAACAGTCGCATCAACAGCGATAAAGCGGATATCATCTTCCAGGTTGCTGGCGGCTGTGGTGTTGGTTCACTCGACGCGGCGAACTCGAAGGGTGTCTATGGTATTGGCGTTGATGCTGACCAGGGGTCGCTCTACTCAAGTGTCGTAACGAGTGCGCTCAAGCGTGTCGATACCGCCGTTTATGACACAATCAAGTCAACGGAAGATGGAGCCTTTTCCAACAACCCACCTGCGTTCGACCTTGCACATGATGGTGTTGGCTATGCCCCTCTTGCGGCTGGCTTGCCCGATGATCTCAAGGCGAAGGCCGACGATTTCGCGAATCAGATCAAGTCCGGCACAATTACCGTGCCTGACAAGATTTCGTAAATTGTACAGAGAATTGATAGGCAATGACCGCACCAATCGCGATTGGCGCGATCATTGCCTATCAATTCTCTGTATTACAAGCCTAGTGCTTCAATTGCTTGTTTGCGTAACACGAACTTTTGTATCTTTCCGCTGGCGGTCATGGGATACATTTCGACAAACTGGAAGTAACGCGGAACTTTTTGCTGGCTGATGTGCTGCTTACAATAAGCGCGTAGCTCGTTTTCGCTGAGCTGCTCATCTGGCTTGAGCCGTATTACTGCGAGTAATTCCTCGCCAAAGAAGGCATCGGGAACACCCACCACCTGTGCGTCGGCAATCCTGGGATGACGTATCAAAAACTCTTCGACCTCACGAGGGAAGATGTTTTCTCCACTACGTATCACCATCTCCTTGAGACGCCCAACGATATTTACGTAACCTCGCGGATCCATTGTGGCGAGGTCTCCTGTATGGAGCCAGTCCTCGCTATCAATGGTTTCCGCCGTTTTTTCTGGCATGTTATAGTAGCCTTGCATTACCAGAAAGCCGCGGCAACATAACTCACCACGCTCGTTGCAGGGAACTATCTGACCGCTGACTGGATGAATTATTTTTACCTCGATATGCGGTAGCGGAAGACCAACGGTTGCCGATTTCAACTCGAACGAGTCGTCAGGAAGCGTCAACGTAATGGCGGCACTTGACTCCGTTTGTCCAAAGACAATGGCAACATCCGCCCCAATACGCTCTTTTACCTGCTCCATCAGATAGACTGGCACGGAAGCGGCACCACTGACAACGCTACGCAGTGAAGAGGTGTCGTACTTTTCAAAGTCGGGATGTTGTAGGATTGCCATGAGCATTGTTGGTACCGCTCCAAGAGTGGTGCAGTGTTCACTACTGATAATTTGCAGCGTTTTCAGTGTATCGAAGGCCAACATTGGATGCAGAGTCGAGCCAACGTAGATGGCACCGAGGACTGCCAGTACACAGCCGCCAACATGAAAAAAAGGCATGGCCGTACAACTGTGATCAATTTGCTGCGATCCCCAGCGATCCATAAATGTCGCCGCGTTATTGATGATGCCGCGATGGGTGAGAATGGCACCTTTAGGGAAACCCGTCGTGCCGGAAGTATATTGAATCATGGCGGCATCATGTGGTTGCACTGAGGCTTGTCGAGCCTGTAGTGTTGCCATGCTCACCTCTTCACCCTGTGCGAGCATCTCATCGAAGAGCGCGGGACGCCATGTGTTCTGTTGTGTGGTGGTGCCTGAGAAAGGTGAGGGACCAAGCAGATAGGTGTAGCGTAGGAGTGGCAGACCTTCGCTGCTGACCTCACCATGCTTTATCCCAGGAGTTATCAAGGAGCCGACTGTTGTGAGACAATCATGGTCACGCACACGCGCCATGAAGAAGAGAGCTACGACATCGCCTTGCCGCAAAACATACTCTAGCTCTGATGCCCTGTATGCCGGATTGATTGTAACAAGTACAAGATTCGCTTTGGCGGCTGCTATTTGCAAGAGAGGCCATTCAGGAAGATTTGCCGCCCATACCGCGATATGTGCACCTTTCTGCAACCCAAGTGCCAGTAGACCACGCGCCGCAGCAGTTGCACGGTGTTGATACTCTGCATACGTCCAGCGCAGATCGAACGTGGTACCAAACTCTGGATAGCCCGAATAGACAAGAGCCTCTTTTGTTGCCAGTTCGCCTGCACGCTTATCAAAAAAGTCGCCAACGGTCGTTTCGAGGAGGAGATTACCAGAGGTATCGGCCTGCCAGTAGGACAGGCCATCGTCGGTCATGCCCATAACATTGCTCCTATTAGGATTAGTTCACCTTCGTACAGTACATTGTACCCTAAATTGGCACGTAATGTAGACCTATTATGTTGTGATGAACGGGCCTGACTGTCATAGCGCAAACATGAGTAAAGCGTGTGGCTTCCAGGTTGTAGTTGGAATCAACTATATGGCCTTCGCTTGTCTTTTTTTCTTTCTCTTTGTACTTGTATGGACTGGACGTTTCACAACGGGCGGTTCGTACTCTTTATAGACACGCTTGCCAATTCTCCAGCCGCCGTAGCCACCAACAATAGAGCCAAGAACGATTATAGGAACAGTTGCAAAGCTGAGTATGCCACCATTGGAGAGCAAGATAGAGACACCGAGAATGAGTAGGACAGTGAGAAAGAGTCCAACAACAGTACCGAGGCAACAGCCCAGTGGACCGCCGTTCGCCTCGCCCTGTGCCTCTGGTGGTAGCGATGTCTCGGCTGTGATTGGTGTCGCGGAGGCAGGAATCGTGGGTTGCCCTTCTATAACTGGCACGGTAGCCTCTTCTTCAACAACAGGTTGCTCTGCAATGCTTGTTTCGTCTGATAGAGGGATGGGTGTCTCTTGCGAAGGTGATGGTAAATTGTCGTCAGGTTGGATTGGAAACATGATATATATACTCTCTTTGTTTTAGAATGTTCCGAACTGGCGGTCTCCAGCATCACCTAATCCCGGCACGATATAGCCGACATCGTTCAGACGCTCGTCAAGAGCGGCAATATACATGTCGATGTCGGGATGTTCCTGCGACAACTTGAGTACGCCATAGGGTGCGGCAATAATGCCAATATACGAGATACGCGGTATCTTGCGCTGCTTGAGAATATTGATGGCGTCAATTGCGGAGCCGCCCGTTGCCAGCATAGGGTCAACGGCATAGCAGACTTGTAGATCGACCTTGTGTGGTAAGCGATTATAATACTCCTGCGCTCGCAGTGTATGCTCATCGCGTCGTAAGCCAAGATGCCAGATTTGCGCGTCGGGGATAACCTCACGAAAGCCTTCCGCGAGACCGAGACCTGCGCGTAAAATTGGCGTAATGCCGATGCCACCCGCGAGACACTGCCCCTCGGCAGGCATCAGAGGTGTTTCGATCTCACACGTTTCGAGTGCGAGTGTCGAGGTGGCTTCGTAGGCCAGGAGCGCACCAATCTCTTTGACGAGGCGATAAAAATCTGGTGGCTGCGTATTCTTGTCGCGTAGTGATGTAACCTTATGTGCCATCACAGGATGCGTCGATATGTGGACGCGTGGTAATGCACACGCCTCGTCGCGCGTCGGTTGTGCCACATGAAGCATTGGTTTGTTGCTGGGCATGATGTCTCCTTCGTTCATTCTCTCAACTTGAGATTGTACCAGAGTTGTTAAGAGAGTGCCACTAGTGCAGAATTATATTGCACGTATCTGATGACTTCACTACCAAAATCAATTTCTCTAAAAATATGTTGTATACTATTGCGAAGAGTTAAAAAGGAGCAAAGAAGTCAGTGCCTGTTTTACAATCTATGCCCCCTATAGTAATTGACACATCTGTATTAGCTGAATTTGGCAAAATGTGGTACAGCAATGGGCAATCCCTCAGTAGAACTCCTCCTTACTCGTCTGGAGATTTAGGCAAACTATTTGATAACGCGGTGGGTCAAGCATTGGCGGTAATGCTTGGTGATATTCCTGTGCTTAGAATTACTGATTATAATACTCTTATTCCATCACAGCCTAATTGTGTTGAAGTTGGACCTGTCCGAGTTATTGGCGGAGTCCGCCCTCAGAATTTCGATGTTGGTTATCGACCTGATGGCATACGAATTGCATTTGACTCTAAGACGCTTAATGATGCAAAAAGTGTGGGGAAAAATTGGCAAAATATGGTTAATGACCTTGCTACCGAAGCTACAACCGTTCATAGTCGTTTCCCACATGCGGTAGTTGCATTTATGGTAGTTATTCCAGCACCATGTGCTTCGGGTCCTGTACGAAACGCAATCATTGAAACACTTGAACGCCTCGCACGTCGAAACAACGTTGAAGCCCCTCTCTATATGACAGAGGCAATTTCATTAGTATTTTGGAACCCGAATGATGGAATTATAGATACTTCTTTACCTGATCCAACGTCATCGATACGCATTGAAAAATTTTCTACTCAGATAGAGAGTACATATATTAGTTGTTACAAAGGTCTTCCACCTCATGCTCCAACAGAATAAAAGCTTAGGGTAGCGAATAGAACTTTTGAACTATATCGTTTACTAAACTGCTTTGCTTATGCTAAGATGAAAAGAGCTTACTATATTCATGCTTAAAATTTAATTGTAATCGACTTTTTAAGGATATCTTCCCCAATGAAAATCGCAGCAACACAACAAAAGCTCCGAGGGGGATATTATACCCCAAAACCTATTGCTAACTTTCTTGCTCAATGGGCAATACAGTCTCCAAACTCAAAAATCTTAGAACCGAGTTGTGGCGATGGTATTCTTATAGAAGCCGCTATTAATACTCTTATTAAACTTGGTGCTGATAAAAACGCAACTACAGAACTCGTTTGTGGCGTTGAATTTGATCAGCAAGAAGCTTTGAAAGCTTCAGCAAGAGTACACATCATAACTAATTCAGCAAGACAAGTAATATATAATGACGATTTTTTCTCCTACTGCAAAGCACACTTATCTGATACATGCCTTTTTGATGTTGTGATTGGAAACCCTCCTTTTATTCGTTATCAAAATTTTCCTGAAGAACAACGTCGTATAGCTTTTGACCTCATGTCGCAAGGAGGATTACATCCTAGTCGTCTTACTAACTCATGGGTTCCATTTCTCGTAGCATCGACCTTTTTACTTAACGATCATGGTCGTATTGCAATGGTTATTCCAGCAGAATTGCTCCAGGTTAATTATGCGGCAGAGCTTAGACTATTCCTCAGTCGGTATTATAGTCGTCTTACTCTTATCACATTTAAGAAGCTTGTGTTTGAGGATATACAACAAGAGGTTGTACTTCTGCTCGGAGAAAAAAACGGAGATGAGCATACAGGCATTCAAACCATTGAACTTGAAGGAATGGAAGAACTGTCTTCATTTGACCACAACATCAACTTGAATAGTAAGCTAAAAGAGATGGATCATTCGTCAGAAAAATGGACAAGATATTTTCTTGAAGACGAGGACCTCAAACTTCTCCGTATGCTACAGGAAGACCAAAGATTAACCGTTGCAAGGGATGTTCTTGATGTGGATGTAGGTGTAGTTACAGGTCTGAATGAGTTCTTTGTGCTTACTGAACAACAAGTTAAAGAATATAGCGTTGCACCTTATGCACAGTCTCTCGTTGGACGCTCATTTCAGTTGCAAGGACTCGTATTTTCCAATGCTGATTGGCTGCTAAATACGGGAAATCAAACTCCTAGCTTTCTTCTTAATGTCCCAAATGTACCTTTTAGTGAACTTCCTGATGTGCTAAGAAAGTATATAAGTGCAGGTGAAGAAAAGGAGATGCACAGGGGATACAAGTGTAGGATTCGTAATCATTGGTACGTAGTTCCATCTGTTTGGGTCCCACAAGCTTTTATGCTTCGTCAAGTACATACATATCCTAAAATCATACTGAATGATGCTGTAACCACTTGTACTGATACCATTCACAGAGTAAAATTCCGAAATGATGCACCACCAAGACAAGTTGCCGCTGCATTTATGAACTCCCTTACTTTTGCTTTCTCAGAAGTTATGGGTCGTAGTTATGGAGGCGGTGTATTAGAACTTGAACCAAACGAAGCAGAAAAACTGCCACTTCCTCTTGTTGGTTCTGATAAACTCGATTTAACTATGCTTGATCTACTTGAGCGTAAAGGAGATATATATGCTATTCTCGATGTTACTGATAAGGTGCTTCTAAGAGAATATATGGGTTTGAGTGTCGAGGAAACAAGACGGCTTCGTGCTATATGGGAGAAGTTGAGAGACAGACGGATAAATAGGAAACATAGCCAGACTAAAGAGAAAATATCAAAATCAGTAAAATAGCTACTCCACGTGATCCTTCGAGTTGAGGTATGTTATACTTTTCCCATGATAATTGGAGCTTGCGAAATAACACTACACCTGCCGGAATGTCACTCTCTAAAAGATAAGCGGCAGGTGATTAAATCGGTGATGGCACGTGTACGCAACCAGTTCGAGGTGGCGATTGCCGAGGTGGACGACCAGGACCTTTGGCAGAGCGCGAAAATTGGCGTAAGCTGTGTCAGTAATAGTAAACAGCACGCCAGCGAGATACTTGGGCATGTGCAACGTTATATAGAAGAGACACGTCCAGACGTGGTGATCTCGAATGTTGATATTGATATCATAAGTTGGTAAAAAATATATGTCACTGAAAATAAATACTATGCCTCAATTGCCCGAATCTATGTCTCTGTTAGGAGTGCGTGTTGACTGCATGACGCAGTTGCAAGCGGTAGAGCGGATCGACCAGCTTGTGACGCGCTACCGTGAAAATGCTGAACCTCTTCGTTGCCAGCAGGTGGTGACGGTCAACACCGAGTTTGTGATGATGGCGCAGCACGATACCGTCTTCCGCAACGTTATCAACCATGCCGCCCTCGTTGTCGCGGACGGTATCGGTATCGTATGGGCGACGCGCTACGTGGGCAAACCAACGCCCGAACGCGTTACGGGGACCGATACACTTGTGGAACTTGCCAGACACAGCGCGAACAAGGGCTATCAGCTCTACCTGCTCGGTGCCGCTCCTGGTGTAGCGGAAGAAGCGGCGGCACGTTTACAGCAGCTTGCCCCAGGTGTGCAGATTGCTGGCACCTATGCTGGCTCACCTGCACCAGCCGAGGAGGATGCGCTTATCGAGCGTGTGCGCGTTGCCCATGCGGATATCCTTTGTGTTGCCTATGGTGCGCCCATGCAAGAATTGTGGATTGCGCGAAATCTCGCACGTCTGCCCGTTGCGGTGGCAATGGGTGTTGGTGGTGCCTATGATTTTCTAGCGGGCAGTCAACTGAGGGCACCATTGCGAATGCAGAAGATGGGACTGGAATGGCTCTATCGGCTCTATCGCGAACCCTGGCGCCTTCGCCGCATGTTGGCTATACCACGCTTCATGCTCAAGGTCGCGCTCAGAGGACGAAAGGGACAGGGGGCATTATGATACAGGATGAGATACAACAAGGGGGGGCAAATCAGGGTGTGATAAATCGGACCTCTACAGTGAGTGTGGAGCGATTACGGACCCTGATCGAGAATTTTAAGGGGAAGCGTGTGCTGGTCATCGGCGATATGGTCGCTGATCAGTATTTGATTGGACGCCCGACACGTATTTCGCGTGAGGCTCCTGTGCTGATTCTTGAGCTAGACGAGGAGCGTACAATTCCAGGTGGTGCCACCAATGTAGCGGTAAACGTGTGCTCATTGGAGGCTGAAGTATTTCTCGCAGGCGTCATAGGCAATGATGTACCGGGGGAAAACTTGCGCCATGCCATCGACACGTTAGGAATGCACTCCGAGGGTTTATTTACCGACACGACACGACCAACCTCGACCAAGACACGTATCATGGCAGGTAGTCCACAGATTGTACAGCAGCACATTGTGCGTATCGACCGCGTAGATACGTCTGAAATCGCGGAACCATGCAAGCGGCACATTCTCGATTACATCAAGATGATGTTGCCGACAATCGACGCGGTGGTACTTTCGGATTATGAGAATGGCGTGATTAGTCCAGATATTATCGAGGCGTGCGTGCCAGTGGCGCGGACATTGAATAAAGTGATTGTCGTCGATTCGCACGGCTCGCTCTTCCGCTTTCAGGGCGTGACTGCTTTGACGCCAAACCAGCCAGAGGCCGAGGCAACGCTCGGTATGACCATCAAGACACAAGAGGAGCTAGATGGAGCAGGTCAACATCTCTTACAAGGTAGTAATGCCCAGAGCGTGCTACTAACACGTGGTAGCGAGGGTATGAGCCTGTTTGAGCAGGGCAAGGCACCCACCCATTTCCCTATCTATCCGCTCTCAGGTGCTAGTGAGATCGTTGATACAAATGGGGCAGGTGATACCGTTGCGGCAACCTTCACGCTGGCACTGACGGCTGGTGCGACTATGGTTGAGGCGGCCTATCTCGCAAACGCGGCGGCTGCCCTTGTTGTGCGGCGTCTCGGCGCGGCCAGCAATACAGCCGAAGAATTGATACATATATTAACAGATAAAGCGTAGAAATGGTGCGGTGGGTGGCATAACAGGGGCAAGCCTGTCACTACTATACTATCCGCCACTACGTGACAGAGGCCACACGCATACATCTATAGTAGTGACAGGGCTTGCCCCTGTCATGCTCTCAACATATCCTACATTTGCCAGAGAAGAATATATATGAACACTATAATCTTAGCAAAATATTATACACATGAAGAGCTTGTTACAGAGGTTTACCGTAGACAACGAGTGGGTGAGCGTGGTGTCTTTACTAATGGTTGCTTCGATCTGTTGCATTTGGGGCATGTGCGCTATTTGCAAGAGGCACGTAAGCGCGGCGATTTTCTAGTGCTGGGCTTGAATAGCGATGCTAGTACGCGCAAGCTCAAGGGACCACATCGTCCTTATGTGCCAGAGTTGGAACGCGCTGAAATTCTAGCCGCGCTCACTTGTATTGATTATGTAACAATTTTTGACGAGCCAACGGCGAGTCCGCTGGTAAGCCTGCTACAACCTGCAATTTATATTAAAGGTGACGATTATGCGAGCAACACACAGGATGGCACACCAGACTTGAGCCGTTTACCAGAGGCAAAGGTGGTACAGGAGTATGGCGGTAGTGTGCAGTTGATTCCATATTTGCCTGGGCATTCGACAACGGCATTGATAGCAAAGATACGCGGAGAATAATATATAATGGCAAAAGATGCGAAAGACGCTATAGATAAATCTACTACTAATACGAACAACGATATTGAACCCGTTATTATGCCCTCGGACCTAACCACAAGTGAACAAACGACGATGCCAGAACCGATGGTCGAGATATTACCCGAAGAGTCGCAGCCGAGCGAACGCCGCCAGATTGTGAAGTCGGCAGGTTTCGTAATGCTGGGCAATCTCGGTAGTAGTGTGTTAGGTATGGTGCGCCAGATCGTGATTTCAAGATTTGGTTCACCATTTGTTGCCTCATTCAGTGCTGCTCTCTTGCCCGCACAAACATTCAATGACTTTCTAGTGAATGGCTCTGTATCTGGTGCGCTTATTCCAACGTTTACTGATTATGCCACACCGGAGAAACGAACAGAATTGCGTCGTTTGGTATTCACGCTGGTTAACCTTATTGGGATAATCATGCTTCTTGCCTCTCTGTGCTTTTTGTTTTTCCTCTCACCTGTGTTTGTCAATATAATTCTAAAGCACTATAAACCGGAAGATCAGGCACTGACGCTTCACCTATCACAAATCATCTTCTTTTCGCTTGTTGCGCTTGGGCCATTCGCCGTATTGCTCGCTGCGCTCTATTCCTTAAAAGAGTTCGGTTGGCCCGCATTCGCGACCGCTTCTTATCATGTTGGGATTATCGTTGGCGCGATTGTAGGGGCTTTGATAGGTGAGCAACACTTCGGAAACCTTGGTATTGGCTTTGGGGTGCTACTGGGTGCTGCAGGTGAAATTGCACTGCTTATTCCTGGATTACGACGGCAACGTTTTGGCTACATGTTTGTGCTTGATCTCAAGCATCCCGCTATACGCCGTATTCTTAGATTATATGGACCTGTGGCGTTAAGTTTTCTTGTAAGTACAGCACTAATATATTTTGACCAGTACCTTGCGGCAAGTTCGTTATGTTTACCCTTCGCAAAAGGAGTTGTGGACGGTTGTGGCGAGGCAAACGTTGCGGCGTTGAAGAATGCAACAACGCTGATACAGTTCCCGATTGGACTAGTTGCTGCCGCTCTCTCATTCGCGGTGCTACCTACATTGTCGCAACATGTACGTGATGGCAACGATGAGCGTTTCAAGGAGACGCTCTTGCTCGGTTTTCGGCTAGGGCTATTGTTGATGATACCAGCCGCAGCAGGGCTGATTGTGCTACAAAAGCCTATTGTGGACCTGGTGTTTCTTCATGGAAAGTATATATCAGCGAATGCACATTTGACCGCTATAGCACTACAAAACTACGCCTATCAACTACCCTTCGTTGCAATGGATCAGTTGCTGATTGCCGCGTTTTACGCACGAAAAAATACTGTTATTCCGGTCGTTGTGCTGTTTGTGAGCATATTGGGCTATCTTGCTGTTGCCTTGCCCTTTCGCAATACTGTCATGGGAATGCCCATGTTGGCACTTGCGAACGCGGTACAAAACTCAATGCATGGCATTATTCTGCTGTTCCTGTTGCGCTTCGTGATTGGCTCCATTCGTATTCGTGAGACGATACCAACGGTGCTGAAAATTCTTATAGTCACGGCTGCGATGGTTGGTGTTGCATGGGGAGCGCAGGTGTTGCTCTCGCACGTACATCTCTTCTCGCTAGACACATTAGTAGGGTCATTCCTTACCGTTATCGTTGCTGGTGGCTTAGCGGTGGTAGTATTCGTTGGTGGTGTGCTGCTGTTGAAAGTGGAAGAGATCGGGCTATTGAAGGGTGCTATAATGGCAAAGTTAGGGAAGAAATAAGAATAGAGATCGATTGAGATGGCATAGCGCAAAACAAAGTTTTGCGCTATGCCATCTCAATCGATCTCTATTATCTTCGTTAGTACATGATAATACGGATGTAGTTCTGGGTCTCGGCGGGTAGACAGTATGTCCACGAGTAGCCGCAGTAAAGCGCACGAGCTACCGCACCGGGGCCAGCGTTGTACGCGGCGAGTGCCATCGCATAGCTACCGTACTGATGGTAGTACGAGGCCATCAGGCGAGCCGCTCCACTCAACGATTGTACAGGGTTGTACGGATTGATGCCAAGTGATGCCGCCGTTCCAGGCATAAATTGTGCAATGCCGATAGCCCCGGCCCAGGAACGGGCATAGGGTTGGAAACCGCTCTCCGCGTAAATTTGACGTACAAATAGATTAGCTGGGATACCAGCATAGTAGGCATCCTGTTGGGCCAATCCAACATAATAATTTTGGGAGGCCACTGGAGCACCACCGGAACCACCCGATGTGGTAGTAGTTCTACCACTGGGAATGCACAGCAATTCGGATGCATAGATAAGATTAGGGTTGCCGATGCCGTTATACTGGGCGAGAGACTGATACGACGTACCATAACGAGACGCTATGGAACTGAGATTATCGCCCCATGCGACGCGATAGGTGCGGTCGGTGGCGCGACATGTGCCATGGGCGAAGGTACTCAAGCCAAGCAGTGAGCCACCAATGGCACCAGTGGCAACGAGTGCTAAGACCATGAGAAGAATTGCCTGTCGGCTCATCTGTCCGACAAATCGTGATGCTGGATGCCCTGACAAAATTACGCGGCATCGTGAAACCATCATCATATGAAGTGTGTCCTTTCTGATAGAAGCCGTTACGCTTTTCCATATTCGCAAAAACAATCTATAGGGGCCTCATTCATGACGCCCTGCAAGTCCTTGTCTTTGCAAGTCTATAGAAAAGTACCGATATTCGTCAGGTGTTGGGGGATAATAGGACTATTGGTTTACACATATCATGAGCAGGAGAGATATACATATTTCGACGTGTGTAGTAGAATGAATGAGGAGAACAGGGAAGCATAGCGAAATCGTATCGAGGTAGTATTGATACAAAGCGACGCTCAAAACACGGAAGAACGCGAAGAACGAACCGACATGGAGACGCAACTGTGGCGCATTGACGACCTCGCACAGCAGACAGGTATCCCCAGTCGCACGATTCGTTTTTATAATACGCAAGGACTTTTACCGCCTCCGCTTATGCGCGGGCGTGTCGCTTTTTATGAGCAGGAGCATGGCGTGGTATTGCGTATTATCCGCGAACTGAAAGAGCAGCAACACCTTCCACTCGATGTTATCAAGCAACTGCTAGAGATTCGTACACAACACGGCGATATGCAGATGAATCTTGCACTCAATCAGCGCTTCACACGTAGCCTATCTCAGAATGCACAATCGCTACGGCTCTCCGGGGTAGAACTCGCACAACGTTGTGATGTGACACTGACGTACATCGAAGATTTGACGAAACAAGAGTTAATTTTCCCACAAGAGGTTGATGGTGAGTCTGTCTTCAATGGAGACGATGCGCTACTTGTCGAGCTATATCAACGTTTTGAGCAACTTGGCCTACCGCTTTCCTTACCTGCGCTCATTCGTTTTCAACTTAGACAACTGGTGCGTAGCGAGATAGCGGCCTATGAGCAGCATGTTATTCCGCGCTGGCATGAAGAGGATCTATCGCTGGAAGAGCAGACCGCACAATTCGAGCATATGTTGACGCTTGCCGATACACTGCTCTCTATCATGCACAAAAAACTGCTCTACCAGATTTGACCCTCTTTGCAACTATAAGAAGCCTCTAATCGCTAATCATAGGTGCTTTACGCAGGTAAGTCGTATCGCTCACCTGTTTGAGCATGAAATCTGCTACATCAGCGCGAGAGATGCGTGTACCTGTATTGACACCCACCCAGCCGACGCGGTACTTGCCCGTATGTGGTCCCTCGGTGAGCATGGGACCACGTACAATAGTCCAATCAATATTGCTATTACGAAGCACCTTAGCATGCTGTTCAGCATCTTTCAAAACCGCACCCGACATAGCTTTAAGCGCGAACTTAATGACATGATTTATCAGCTTAGGTTGATCCTCTGGCGCGTCCACGCCTGCCCCTGTAAGGCTGACAAAACGTGTAATCCCGAATTTTTGCATGGCGGCGATAATATTTTGAGTTCCCACTGTCTGCATATCTTTTGGAGAACTTTTGGTTTGTCCCAGCACACTTAACACGGCATCTGCCCCTTGCACGACCTTCTCTACCGTAGCAGGGTCCATCACGTTTCCTTGTACGACCGTTAGCCGTTCATGCTGAATAGGAAAGTTTGTGGGCGTGCGTACCAGAGCGGTTACGATATGTCCGGCATCGAGTGCCTGCTGTACGAGTGGGCGACCAGTACGACCAGATGCTCCAAAAATGGCAAGTTTCATAGATGTTGTCCTTCACGAAAGTTTCTAAAAACTACCACCTGCTCCGCCGCCACCACCGCCACCACCGAAGCTACCGCCACCACCGAAGCTACCACCTGCACCGCCACCGTAGGAGCCACTATTAGTGCCAGCGTTGCCCCCATTATTATAAGACCCAGGATAGTACGTGCCTCCATAATAGCCGTTGTTCCAGATTCTGCGTGGTCGCCCACCGCCACCAGGAGGTGTACCGTCTCTGTTAGAACGCCAACTTCTAAGCATGAGGAAGCCAACGACAATGACTATTACGCCTAGAGAGATCGCCATGAGAATGCCAAAGGGGGTAATTCCGTTGGGCGACTTGCCAGTTATCGAAGTTTGTAGTGAGTCGATAGCGGCGTTCGTTGCGCCAGTATAATCGTTGCCATTGATATTCGAGCGAAAAGCACTGACAGCATCGTTGGCTTGACTGTCAGATAGCTTGGCGTTTGAGCCACTCTCAATAGAGAGGTGCCTTTGTGCGGTGTCGATACCGATTACCACTTCGCTCTTGTCTGTGATATAGGTGCGTGTAAGATCATTCAGGCCATTCTGATCTCCTGTGAAGCTCTTGGTTGTGTAGATCAGGAGTGGATCGGGAAATTGCTTGGCGTCGTCCTGCACTTGTCCTACATTGAGTACATTGGATGCATCGTTAATAGTAACTTTGCTCGTGGCAGAAGCTCGCATCGTTGTGAAACATAGTAGGGCTAGCGCGAGAAGAGGTGCCAGCAACACCAGCGGAGCAAGTCGTCGTTTGTATGTTATAGCGTTCATTAGCATAGGCTCCTTTTCTGGATGAATAACAGATATTTTTCTTCTCTTCTTACAAACGTATCTTTGTGTAATACGCCAAATTGTGCAATAACGTTGTGGTGCTTACGCAAAGTCTCCACTCATTTGCAAGCAGGGAGAGACCGCACGAGTCTTTCCCTGCTTGCAAATGAGTGGAGACCTTAAATTTTGCTCATGGCTGGCTACTGATACTGGTTAATCCGAGCGTGTGTGTCTTGTAGTTCGGTGTGTGTAGCTTCCAACTCGGCCTGAAGTGCCTGCATCTGCTGTCGTAGCGTTTCGACTTGCTGCTGTCGCTCTCTCGCTGTTTTTAGCTGTGTCTCACGCTCCTTCGCAGCCTGCAACTGCGTTCTGACATCTTGCAATTGCTGTTGCAGTGCTGTGAATTGTGCTTGAAGCTGTTGCAATTCGTCTGCGTTATCGGCAGATTGCGAGGCAAGCGTTGCTGCTGTTTCAGACGTTGCAGCGTTTGTAACAGGTGCCTGTGACACGTCATCATAGTCAGTAGCGTTTGTGACAGGTGTTTGAGTTGGCTGTGACTCTATGTTATTGTCCGCGACTGGCTGTGCGTCTTGAATGTTTTGTGTGTTTGTTACCTCAGACTCGATGGTAGTATTCGTTGGCAACGGTTGTGTTAGTTGATCGTCTTGCGCGTCTCCTATGGGTTGCTCGGTAGACGTGTCGGTTATGAAAGGCTGTTGTGCGTCTTGCGTAGCAGATGAATAGGCATTTTCAGGCTCTGACGAAGTGTTATCTATAACAGGAGATGCTTCCTGAGTGTCAAATGGCAAGGTTGTCTGCTGATTTGAGTTATAGCTGTCTGTCACAGGTTGCATATCCTGAGCGACAGATGATGATTCTGTTTGCTGATCAGTGGAGTATTCTAGCGTGGTTTCCTGGGGCGTTTGGTTCTGCATATTGTAGTCAGTTGTAGCGGATTGAGCATCGTATTGTTCAACACTGATAGCGTCAGATGGAACTGGTTGTGACGTTTGCTCCTGTGTGCCATTTTCAGATGTATTGTATTGCTCAGGGTGGGTGTAGTCAGTTGTGGTTGGTTGAGCATCGTGCGACTCAGTGCTGATGTCATCTGCTATGACTGTGGAGGCGGCGTGCGTTTCTATAGCTTCGTCATCTGTTGCTGTTTGTTCTGTATGAGCAACTGTATCGTGTTCGGGAGTAGAAACTTGTGGATGATAGGGATTTGAACCTGCGTCCGTGTAGGTTTGCGGAGTTTGCTCTGTCAGGTCCGCGTTCGGAACAAGTACAAAGTTGACAGACTGTCGTGCGTCCTGATTCTGATAGGGTTGTTCCTCGACAGGCTGTGTCTGCGTATCTTGCGTAGTTACTGTATCGGTGTTGTGTGGCTGAAGTGTATCGCTTGGAGTAGTATCTTGCTCTATGTCGCTAGCTGGCGTTGCTGAAGTCGTGCTTTGTGTTGAGGAGTTGGTTCTGGCATAGGCACTATATGCTCCATATTGTTGCATAATAGTTTGCGCCTCTTGCTCTCTCCCTGGTGCGTGGACGGCGAGAATGGTATTACCATTGCTATGCTCATGTGCATAGTACTGAGCTTCCTCATCTGAAATACCCATACCTGTGAGATCGCTGGCAACATCGCCACCGGAGGCGTTTGCTCCTGTGAACAAGCTTTTGAGTTCTTCAAAGAATCCGCCAGAAGTTTCTGGAACAGATTTGCGAACTTGCTCATGAGTGAAGCCCATGTTATAAAATGCGTCCATTGCCTGCTCTGCCGTTGTCGGCTCACGAAAAACGCCCACAATTGCTGATGAAGGTGTCACTGACATCTGTTTGCTCCCTTGCTAGCTAACACTCTACAGCCTAAAGAGTGTTAGGAAAAATCAGTAGTTTGCCACTCCGAGTATACCACTTTATAAGTAGATTCATGGCTGGTACGGGATAGTGCGCTAAAAAGATGCATAGATATGTTAACTCGTCTCATTACACTTTAACGGGTATCATTGAGTGCATAGTCTATAATTCTGAGCTATCAACCCAGATGGTAACAGGTCCATCGTTCAACAGTGCTACCTGCATATGTGCGCCGAAAACGCCGCCTTCGACATGTATGCCATGTCCAGCAATTGCCGCTTTGAAGCGTTCGACGAGCGGTTCAGCAAGGGTGGGGGCCGCGGCTCCGATGAAGCTGGGACGACGCCCTTTATGGATGTCCGCGTAGAGTGTGAATTGTGAGACGACCAGTGCTTGTCCACCGCTATCGAGGAGCGAGCGATTCATCTTGCCCTCTTCATCTGCAAAGATACGTAGATGCACAATTTTGTCGCTGATCTGTTGCATCTCGGCTTCGCCGTCGCCCTGCCCAACTCCGAGTAGTATCAGCAAACCATGTCCAATCTGACCGACGATCTGTCCATCAACGGTCACACTGGCTCTGCTGACACGCTGTAATAATGCTCTCATATTGTTGTCCTACTTATGCTCATTTTTACAGAGTATACCCGATTGTTCTTTGATTGCAAGAGCAAGGACAAAGGCACCAGGGTTATTTAAAAGTTTGTTTGGTCGTATCGACGGGCGACCACAAGGGTCGCCTCTACCATACAACGATACACTTCCCGCCTGAAATGTTTATAGTAGGGGCGACCCTTGTGGTCGCCCGTTTGTTCTTCTAAGCCGCGAGAGGGAGGACATATCTTGAATCTCAAAGAGTAAGTACAGTGCGGATGAGAAAGCCCGTTCGCATTGTACTTACTCTTTGCCTTGTTGAATATATTTTTACGACTTATGTAAAACGTTCACCGTGTTTGTGTTGTCATCGGTAAAGTAAACTTCGAGATCGCCTCGTTTGCCTACGGTTGCGACGACTCCAAAGAGCGCAGAGCCGTTGCCAGATTGGGCATCGACTGGCACATTGTCAACCAGAACATCAGCCACGACACGACGCGTTCGGAGATTCAATTCCACTATGTCATTCTTTTGTGAGTTAGTGACGATCAAATCACCTGTTGTCGGGCTGACAGTTAGACCAACAGGTCCTTGCAGCGGCATACCCTTGAAGACTGTGATACCCTGATTGACCGACTTCGATGTGAGCGTATGATGGCTAGAACTATTTGGATAAGCGGCAATGCGATTATTTACCGTATCGGTTGCCAGCAACACATCCGAATAATGATCGTCACCAATTCGCAACGAGGGCACCCATGTCAGAGCGATGAATGTCTGCTTACCTGTGTGTGCTAACTGACCAATCTGGAATATCTTGAACGCGAATGCACCTGTGCTTGTTGGAACCAGATCAATGCGGTCGATGGTGGCGTTGGCTGCATTTGACGAGAAGAATGAGGCAACTGCCCCGTCATTTGGATTGTGAACACCCCAGTTGAATGCCTGTCCCCAGGGCATATTGAATAAAGGACTGGTGATGGTTGCAACAACTTTTCCATTGCTATTAAATGCCTGAATGTTGTTGCCGCTTGTGTTCGCAACCCAACTGGTGCCCGTCATAGTGTTGAAGGCTAAGTCGGCAGGACCGTTTGTGCCTTTGTCCATCGTCGTGTTCAACAGGTGAGCAGGACCCTGCTTGTTAGGAATACTCACAATCGTTTTTCCGGTCTGATTCGCACCGAAGTTGGTGACAACGAGATCACCTGCATGTAATGCGCTTGGCATTTTTGATGCTGAAGGTGGCACGATTGCGATACCATAGGGGTTGGCGTCCGTGGTGATGGTTTTGCCACTTGTATCGACAACAAACATAGTACTGGCTATTGTCGAAACGCTGTTGAGGTCGCCAATGGTGGTGGCATGATGGTACTGATTGCTAGTGTTACCATTGTTGTTTTGTTTTGGCGCAACGCCTGAGTCACCAATACCACCTGCATGTGTGATACCTGGATTGTTGAAACCTATGAAGGCCGCAACGACCAGTAAGATACCGAGTAGTGCCGCGCTAAGCGGTAAAATGAATGACTTATGTGTTTTGAACACGTCAGTTTCTCCTATGCTTGCTGTATGATCGCTTTTACATGGTCAATCTTCATTTGACGACTCGCCGCCGAGGGCGGCAGGAGGAGGGGGAACTGGGGCACAGCCCCAGACCCCAATCAAGGGGTGTCTACCCCTTGCATCCTCACTTGTTACCTGTGTCAAAACCCATCAGGTTATTGGCCCTGTGGAGTTCCTTGCGGAGTTGGCGTCATTTGTGGACTTGGTGTTGTCTGTGGGTTGGGTGTCATTTGCGGATTTGGCGTTGCCTGTGGACTGGGGGTCGCTTGTACTCCACCACCTTGCTGTCCGCCGCCTGCTGTTGGACAGGTGATGCTCACCTGGTTTGTCGTTGTGTTCGTTGTGATGGTACAGGTTTGTCCGTTGATCATTACTGCACAGTTTGGTACAGCCATGCCATTGAGTGTGCAGGTGGTGGGAGGCGTATTCGCGCCACCATTGCCCGTGCCACCAGTACCACCGTTGTTGCCGTTGCCAGCACCAGCGAAGGTTACTGCTGTCGCTACGCCGTTGCCGTCTAGCGTGACGGTCGCAGGATTAGGCTTGTTCAAGAGATTCACACAATTGAGGCCGTTTGCCCCGAATGTCGCACTGAAACGCTGGCCCAGGAAGGTGAAGAGATTCGTCGCCACAGCTGCGTCTGGTGATGGACGGCCCATGGTCAATTGCATATCGCCCTGAATACGACCAGGGCCAACATTCAACAAGTTGTTACAGTAGGTAGTAGTGTTCGCAGCCGCAAGGTTTTGTGCTGGCATCTGATCGACGCCGATGCGATATGCGTTGATCTTATTCAGATCGGTCTGGTTATTATTCAATACCATTGGATCGTTTGCGGGTACGAGCGCAATGGGAGCCGCTTGAAAGGCTGCTGCCTGTAATTCGTCCAGTGGCAAGGCTGGTACCATATTGCCTGGGTCCGCGAGATCGGGAGCTATCCACGGCTTGCAACCCAACGCGCCATCAAGCGCGACGGAGAGTAAGCGGTTATCGCTGGCATTGACCTGCATCTGCGGTGTCATAGCTCCAGCAGCAAGGGTAGCAGTGTTCTTGGCTGTCGTCTGCGCTACTTGACCATTTCCGGTCACAAGATACGTCGTGGTCACGTTGTCGCTCTGGTCCATGTCAACAACACCAAAGTCGCGCACCGTTGGACATACCTTACCATCATTGCCCATGCCTAGCGCAGGTGGGACAAGCTGTTTGGCCTGAATCGCGCGATTGGCTATAGCAAAGAAGCGTGGTGCGTTACAGTAGGCAAATTGTCCGAAGATAGAGTTATTGACGCCGTTGATACAGCGTCCCTGCTGCAAACTGCCGTTGTTACTTTGCAATGTCAAATTATTGCCGTTGAAGCCAAACCATAATGCAACAACGTTCCGGGCGGGCAACGTTGGTACAACGGGTGCGGCTGCTGGCTGTGTACCATCATCAATAACCAATGGATTATAGATAGAAATTGCACCCGTTGCGCGATCAATCACCGCGCCCTGCACAAAGGCGGCTTGCACTTTATTCGACTCGTTACATGCTCCATTGGCTGGATTGGTTGCAACCAGGCGATAGGGAGTAGCTAAGCCTTGTGCTGTGAGTGGGTTGGGCGGCACAATCAACGTACAATTCATGTTGACCACCGCAGTTCCTGCCGCATGTGATGCAATCAAGCGTGGTAGGACGACTACCACCATCGCTATTAGCAATAGTACTACTGGTACACTCACTCCGATAAGGATAAGTGGTGACCTGCGTCTGCGCTGTCCTTTGTTGATGTTGAGTAAACGTTGCTGTTTCAGCATATGTCTCTTTCCTCTCATTGCTAAATGGATAAACATCTCTCATACTGTCGTCCGCTCATACTGAACGGATGACAAGCTTATGCCTATTACTGTGTAGCTATGTTTCTATACAAAGATACACTTTGGAACACTTTGACCTGTCCGTGCGGATGATCTACTGAGATACTACCCTATGAAAATTCGCGTCACGCACAATGTATTTTTTGACTGCGACAAAGTACCATGATAGGAATGTATGTGGTTGAGAAACCTTTACCAGAAATCTTTTGAGGTGATGAAATCGTCCTACATTTAGAGGAAGTGTCCGCTTTACAACAAATACCAATGGGCGATCCTTGTGGTCAATATTGTTCAAATAAAAAGAATTTACCAGGGGAACAGACGGAAGCCCACAAGGGGCTTCCCTATTACACAAAACGTGCGTAGCACGCAATAGGTATAGTAGGGAAGCCCCTTGTGGGCTTCCGTTGTGAGGGGATGTATACTTCTCTTGTTATTTTGAACAGTATTGCCCCTTGTGGGCGCCCTAATCTTCTTGCAAAGTGCCTTGAGCCAGATTGTCAAGAATTTGTTGCTAGCGTATCTGTTTGTACTGCGACAGCGATGGCGATGGAGAGTTGAGCGAGATCGGCCATGCTAACATCGAAGGCACTGAGGCCAAGTGCTTCGGCTCGTCGTTTGGCGTTGCCATGTAAGCGTACCGAGGGACGGCCACTACGCAGGTGAATGACCTCCATCTCGCGCCATCCAACGCCGTGTAGACCTGTTCCTAATGCCTTGCTGATAGCTTCTTTGGCGGCGAAGCGACCAGCGAGCTTTTCGACGCGGCCACGACATTGCTGTATCTCGATCTCGGTGAAGACGCGTTTGAGGAAGCGTTCGCCGTGATGCGCGAACACTTTGCGTACACGGTCCACCTCGATAATGTCGATGCCAACGGCAATGTTTACGCCCTGTGGAGTGTGGAGTGGCGTCGAAAGACCAGCCACACCTGCCGGGCCAAACAACCAATCTGGAAGTTCGGCTCCTGCTTGCCCAACAAGCGGTGTGAAGAGGAGTGACTGGTCTTCGTCTGCCATTATTTTGCTACTTTCAAGTCAAGTGTCGATTGCTGCACGTCTTCGATTTTACTCGATGTATCACCTGCGGGCAATATAGTGGGAGCAGGACTGGTGCCGCGTCCCATACCACGATAAATGAAGCCAAGCTGATTCATCTCGGTGGCTTCGTAGATGTTGCGGCCATCGATCAACACAGGGCGACGCATAGCTGCACGAAGCTGTGCCATGTTGAGCGACTTGAACTCGTTCCACTCCGTTACCAGCACGAGGGCATCAGCACTCTCAGCAACTTCGTAAGCATCCTTGCAGAAATGCACGTCGTCCAAACGAACCTCGGCCCGTTCGAGTGCGGCTCGTCCAGTTTCAGTTGCAATGGGGTCATAGACGCGGACTTTTGCCCCCTGACTCGTGACCCAGCGAATGATATCAACTGAGGGAGCCTCGCGCATATCGTCGGTATTGGGTTTGAAGGCGAGTCCAAGCACGCCAATGGTGCAGCCGCGCAGTGAGCCGAGAATGGCTGTGAGCTTCGAGATGATGAGGCGGCGCTGGTCGTGGTTAATTTCCATAACGGCGTGGAGCAGTTGTGGGTGTAGACCAGCCTCGTCTGCCATGTGCGCTAAGGCTCGCACATCTTTCGGGAAGCACGAGCCACCATAACCGAGTCCAGCATCCAGAAAGGCACGTCCAATGCGTTTATCGTAACCCATGCCAACGGCAACCTCTTTGACATCGGCACCCAGACGCTCGCAGATTTGCGCGATCTCGTTGATGAAAGAGATTTTTGTGGCGAGGAATGCGTTCGAGGCGTACTTGATCATTTCCGCCGTGTACAGGTCGGTAATGACGATATTTGCTCGTAAAGGCAGATAGAGGAGCGCAACGTGTTGAGCTGCCTGTTTGTCTGCTGAACCGAGGACAACGCGGTCGGGATGCTGGAAATCCTGTACTGCTGAACCTTCGCGTAAGAATTCAGGATTTGACACAACAGAGAACGCGACATCGGGGCGTTTTAGACTGCTATGGATGATACGTGAAACAACGTCGCCACTACCAACAGGCACGGTACTTTTGTTGATGATGACGGCGTAGTGATCGAGCTTTTCTGCGATACTACGAGCGGCCTTTTCGACATAGCTCATATCGGCTCCGCCTTGACTGGTGCCTGTCGGCGTATTTACCGCAACGAAGATATATTCGCTGTTATCCAGACCTTCGTCATAACTGGTGGTGAAATGGAGACGACCAGCATCCACGTTGCGCTCGACCAGTTCTTCTAGTCCAGGCTCATAAATAGGGAGAATGCCCCTTTTCAGGCGCTCGATTTTTTCCGGTATGATATCGACACAGGTAACGTGATTGCCCATATCGGCAAGACACGTCCCTGTAACTAATCCTACATAGCCTGTACCAATAACACAGATTGTTGACACAATAATTACTCCTCGATTGTTACAAATGGATTTTCATATTTTTCTTCTATGATAGTCGTCGGTTCACCATGACCTGGAAAGACAACAAGGTCTTCTTCTAGTATATAGAGCTTTGTGCGAATTGATTGTATAAGTTGCTCATAGTTGCCACCTGGTAAATCAGTTCGTCCGATGCTGCGCTGAAAGAGCGTATCACCACTGAAGACACAATAGGGACGACCGACGAAGCACACGCCCCCCTGCGTGTGGCCGGGCGTATAGAGTACCTCTAACTTGAGTGTCCCAAAGGAAATTACATCGCCATCTTTTAGCAGTATGTCCGGTTTCCGTTTTACAAGCGGTGCGCGTCGTCCGAAATTTCGCGCCGCACGCTCATCTGTATACATAAACGTATCAGCATCATGAATGGCTAGAGGAATAGGATATACGGCACTCACGTCGTCGATAGCACAAATATGGTCGATGTGCCCATGCGTATTAAGAATATACTTTGGAATAAGTTGTAACTCTTTGATACGCTCCAGGATGCGCCCGGCTTCGTCGCCGGGGTCGATAATAACCGCTTCACGGGTAGCAGGGCACGCATAGAGGTAGCAATTTTCCTCGAACATGCCAACAGTGATACATGAAACTATAGGTACAGCTTGTTCGTTTATACTAGTAGGCGTAGTATCAGACATGTAGTGTATAACTCCTAGTTTTAACTCTGTCTATGAGGGTGGGTTTCATATTCAGGATTATTATAGCATAGGTGAGATATGTGACTTTTTTTGAACTATCCCGTCTATTCTTACGTATATATTAAGAACGAGTGAAACTGTTGTATACAACATGCGGATATGCAACGTATGAATCTGGTATGTCCCTATCAATTATGCAGATTGTACATAATGCAGACTTTACAAAATTGTGTTATAATAGAAGGAAACATAATTTGCATGTGATGCGCGTTTATTCCTGTTGGGTAGCATGTGTTGGGAAGAATATACGCATAATAGCCTTATATACTTAATAAGTAGACGAAAAAACAATAATAAGGTAGAATAACGAGCACTGGCATTGTAATACACCGTTGTCAATTGCCTGATTGTTACACACTTTTGGACATAGGTTCAGGAGGGATGAAGGAAAGTATGTCAAAAGATCGTTCGGAACGGAAGACATATCATAAAAGTCCCGGACGCCAATATGGATACGACTATGATCCATTACGGGTTCATAACGGGCAAAATGGTCAAGGTCAGGGGGAGCAGGCCACACAAGCTGAGCGGTCACAGCGCATAAGTACGCAACTTGCACAGCGCCCTGATCTCCGTAGGACCAGACAGTTGACACGAAAAAGTATTATCGCCAGTAAAGGACGAGCCGCAACTGAGGTTGAAGTGCCGGACGAGGAGTTTACCGAAGAAGAGGTATACGAAACCCCAACACGACGCCCCTCAGACGAAGAGCAGGAAGACCCTACATACTATAGTCATCGCCGTCAAGTTCGTAGCGGTAACATCGCGTCACCCAATTTACCCTCAACGCGCCAGTTGTTGGAAACCGACGAAGAGGCGTTCTATGGGGAAGAGGTACAGGATGGTTACGACGATGATTGGCAAGATGACCAGGACTATCCAGAAGATGTAGACCCCGATCAGGGCTATGATGAGCCTGATCCTCTTGCTGTACGCGTCGTGCCTGCACCACGTGCGCGAGCATTGGTACCCCAGCCAGCTCCACGTACCCGTCAACTCGTTGAGCCAGACGAATACGAGGATGACGAGTATGAGGATGACTATGAAGACGAGCGACCACGTAGACGTAAAAAGAAGGTGTCGCGGCGTGGTATGCTGTTTGGACTTGGTGCAGCAGTAGTTGGTGGGGCAGGTATCGCCGCCTATGAATTAGGACCTAAAATACCAGGAGTCGTGAACGGGGCTGCATCGAATCTCGAGCATCAGGTAGAAGACGCTTTCAACAGGGGTCTTGCACAAGGTGCGAACAACGCTCGTAAAGCATTGCTAACTGAATTACAAAATCTCGATGGCTTTGCACTCGATGGGGCAATCAATGCTGCGAAGTTGACGCGTATGGCCTATGATGTGTTTGTATCACCAATTGTCAAGGTAGGAGCCGTCCTTACAGGTGATTTCCTGGGTACGATGCTACAAGCTGTAACCACCGCGCGTGGCTGGCTCAAGAATGCCTACCTTGATAACGGTACGCTTGAAGCGGTGCAAACGATTTTGCAATCCTGGGTCAATCAGGTATCACACTTGCCTCAGCAGCTTGATGCGATCACTAATACCGACCTCGACGGAGCGCAATCGTACTTGCGAGCGTTGGAGGCGAAGATCAAGGACGAGCAGGCCAAGCTCAATCAGAATGGGACGCCCACGGTTACTCCTCCGCAAAAAACAAAATAAACTTGTTGAGATAGCAGGATACAAAAAATGACATGGCAGAACGCGTTCTGCCATGTCATTTTTTGTATCTCGTCTTCACATTTCATTTTGTACCACAAAGTACCACCTCACTCGAAAGATAGAACGTGTCACGTTTCTTTTAGAAAGGGCAGACCACGATGCAAGGGCTGCTCATGTAGGGACGCGAGCCTTCTTCGTGTCCATGTAGGAAGAGGCACTATTTATGTTTTCAGTACGAGGTGTAGTACACGACTCGTTTAGACGGCCCTTGACGTATCTTGCCCTGTGTCTGGTGTGTATGCTGCTCGTCACAGGCTGTTCGTTACCCTGGAGACATCACAAACAAACAAATGCCAATACGAACGCGGCCCATGCTCCCAGGCCCACAATAGCGCAATTGCTCACCTCACTACAAAAGAGCTTTCGTGCCGCCAGTTCATTTCACGTTACGATGCAGGTGCAGAATCCCGGACCTGTACAGCAGGATCAGATTCAGATTCGCACCGCCGATGGTGATGTATCTATGCCCGATAAAGTCAAGGCGCAGGCGACCGTGTTGATGTCCGGTCAATCATTGACGATCAATCTTATCAGTGTCGGTGACAATCAGTTTATTACTGATCCTGTAACGGGGCAATGGCGCGTTATCAAGGGTGTGCTTGACCCACGCACATTGACTAATCCCAATACAGGCATTATCTCCGTTGTAAGCAAGGTGCAAAATGTCAGTCAACCTGTATCTGATGTTGTTGGCGGCAATCCCTGCTGGCGCATTAACGGTCAATTGGACGCTAAAGACCTTGCCTTCTTCACAGGTGGCGGTGTTCCTGGCGGTACGCTTTTGCAAACCTCGGCCTGTATCGGCAAGGGCGATTCGTTGCCATATCTTGTCAGCGTAATGGGGCAGGCGGCGGTTGGTGATACGCCACAAACGACACGTGTATTCACCATGTCCAATTATAACGAAAATATAACTATTGCAGTGCCACAAATCTGACGCATGCCAAATAAATCATTATAATCATATTCGTCCGTCATCATCACCATCAAAGTCGGGGGGGAAATGTATACACTAGAAGATGATAACGAAACATCCTCACGGTTACACAAAAAGGATTTTCTGACCACACAGAGTACGAACTCTAATCTTGGTATGAAGCCTGAAGAGGAGGTAAAGGCTGTACAGGCTGGCACATTCGCGAATTTCGAGGCTGGTATCACCGATCTGCCAGACGATGACAGCACAACAACCTCGTTGTTCAAGCGTTTTTCGCTCAGACACAAGGCGGCGAAACAGATTCCACAGGGGACGATGCATATGGAGTTGCCGCCCGCTCTTATAGAAGCAGCGGAACCATCTGTGCTACCTGTATTGCCACCAAAAGCGGAGGAACCGATTGTGCCAGTTGCGGCACCTATGGTAGCAGAGACGCAAAAACAAAGCACTTCTGCGTTGCAGCAACTGACAATGCCCGCAAAAACGGGAACACAGAAAGTTGCGTTCGCAGCACTGACGCTGGCTTGTATCGCGGTCTTTTTTACCACACTGGACCAGACGGTGGTGGTAACAGCCCTGCCACAAATCATCACTGATTTGCATGTGCCAATTACGCAACTCGATCATGCAGCGTGGATTGTTAGTGCCTATCTGCTTGGTTTTGTGGTGGTGATGCCATTGATGGGGCGCGTTTCCGATATTTATGGACGCCGCCGTATCTTCTTACTCTGTTTGGCGATCTTCGGTATTGGTTCGCTCTTCTGTGCGCTGGCCCCGATGCTGGGTGACATGCTTGATCTGAGTTTTTTGAATGGGTCGGGCATAGATACGTCCTCTCCTGGTCTGGTGGTACTTGTCGCGGCTCGTCTCTTTCAGGCTATCGGTGGTGGTGCGATTGTGCCTGTGGCGATGGCGATTGCCAACGATTTCTATGGCAAAGAGCGGCGCGGTCTCGCCCTCGGTATTATTGGTGCTGTGACAGAGGCTGGTGGTGCGCTTGGCCCATTGTATGGTGCCATTGTGGTGCAACATCTTGGCTGGCAATACATTTTTTATCTGAATATCCCACTTGTAATTGGGCTGATGGTTGCCGCCGCGCTACTTATTCCAAAGGGAACACGGCTACGCGAGAGAATTGACTGGATTGGTACACTGCTACTTGGCCTCGCCTTGACCAGCCTGAGCCTCGGTCTGGCGCAGCAGGGAACATCGCTTGGTCCAACGCTCGCAAATACACCTGCACCACAAAACAATCCTATTGCACTCTCGCTTGCAATTATCTTTTTCATTGCCTTTGTGGTGGTGGAACTCAAGATGCACTGGCCCGTTGTCGAGGTACGCCTGTTCAAAAGGCTGGCGTTCAGCGCGACCTCGCTGGTGAGCCTTTTTGTCGGTGCAGCCCTCATCATTGCTCTGGCTGACATTCCTATCTTTGTCGATACTGTTTTACAGCGTCCCGTACTCGATAGCGGGCTGGCCCTGTTACGCCTGACCGTGATGATACCGATTGGCGCGGTACTGGGTGGCTGGCTGTGTGAACACGTTTCAAGCCGCGTAACTGCTATTCTCGGTCTGCTGTTTACCGCCGTTGGTTTCTACCTGATGAGCCTGTGGCCTATTCATGTGGACTGGACACAGATTACCATTAGCACGATCACAGCAGGCTTAGGTTTTGGTCTGGTGATCGCGCCAATCGGCACGACAGCAATCAACGCAGTGAAGGCAACGCAAGCTGGTGTAAGTTCCGCCATTGTCACGGCTCTACGCATGGTTGGTATGATACTCGGTCTGGCCGCGCTGACATCGTGGGCATTGGCCTCCTTCAAGCAACTGGCCTCGACCTATCCATCGCTCCCAACAACGGCGAGCGCAAGCCAGTTCAGCGCGTGGGCAAAGGGTTATGCCGCACATCTGATTGCAGCGGCGCATACCGTCTATAGCGACGTATTTTTCTTCTCAATGATTTTATGTCTGATCGCACTGGTGCCAGCAATTTTCCTGTGGGGTCGCAATCCGCCCGTTGCGGAGGTCGAGGTTGAACCCGAACTTGCACTTGTTGCTGAGGAAACCGATGCCGAGAGTACCGAGGCGACGGCTCTTCCTGCTTTCAAAGGCAAGCGCAATCCAAAACGACGGCGCAGAATTATTATTGCCAGTGCCGCCCTCATCCTCTTGTTGATTGGTGGTGGCATTCTCGCGACCTTCCTGTTCGGTCCCGATGACTCCACAGATGATACAAGCAATCCTAACGGAGGCACAAGCGGTGCGACCAATCCTACTGCTGCAACAGCAACGCCGATAGCTGGACCACGTATGATTCAACTCGGCCTCGATGCTGGTGCGCTGACTTCGGTCTTTACAACACAACTCAATCTCAAAAGTGGTGCGTTAACCAATTTAGCCGTGACACCGACGCTCAATGATGGCCTTGTGCTGAACCTGAATCTGCATATTGACACTAACGGTATTCATCGCACGATGCCAATTGAACTGGATGGCGTGATGGGAGTGGATAAGCAGCAAAACTTGAGCTTGAGTATCGCACATCTGAGACGTGATGGTCTCGACGCAGGTCCGGCTGCGGCGGCTCAGATGCAGGGTGCGATCAATCAACTTATCACAGGCTCTGTTATGCCAGCGTTGCGCGGCCAACTCAAGAGCGCACAACTTGTCTCGGCGCATACCAGCACCACGATTGCTTGTGGCAAGGGCACCGAGTTGCTGGTATTGCTGATTAAGGCACCGCCAATTCAGGGTGTTGCGGCACAACCTATCCCTGTGCCACTCTGCTTCAAAGGCCCGATTGACTTGAATAAACTGTTACCGCATTAAAAAGACGTGAGTGGAAGGAAGAATCGATGTACGGGCGTGATTATGCACTTGAAACAAATGATGAGGGAATCGAAAAAACCAACGGGCGACCACAAGAAAAAACCAACGGGCGACCACAAGGGTCGCACCCTACTATACAACGGGCGATATGGTAGGGTGCGACCCGTGTGGTCGCCCGTTCCTAGAGGAAATAAGAGCATTATCACGTCCTCGGAAGGAAGAATCATGAAACGACGATATCTCTATAGTAGTTGGATACTCCTGCTCACAACACTCGTGTTGGCACTCGCGGTAACGCCAGCGAGTGCTGCCACACGCCATACACGTTTCCAGCAGGTGACGACACCGTTGAACGCGACAATTTATCTTGGTACGGGTACGGTGTCGCCCATCTTTCAGGGTCGTGTCAACCAGCAGGTACCAAATGTGGTGAGCGCGGCGATAGCAGCCATCGTCAACAAGTTGCCAGCCAACGATCAAAGCTGGGCCTCGACGATGGCAACAACTGTCATTCAACCAACGGCTCTCTTGACCAGTCTTGCGCCGCAACAGGATGGTCTCGCGGCATCCTTGCGTATCAGTCTCTACCCAGGCGATCCACAGCCGATTAACGCGAGCCTGCTCATCAAGTTCAGTATACTCGACTCAAGCACTGTGCAGGTCAGCGCGTACCCCTTGCCTGGTAGCCCAAGCCTCGTCAATGGCCCCATCACGACGCTGCATATTCCTGTGGGACAACTGAATAGTATTCATGCAACTCCCGATTGTGGCGATGCAGCACTCGCGGTAAACTTGCAAGTACCTGTTTCACTTGGTGGACAGGCGATGGGACAGACACAGGTGTCACAGACCACAAACACGCTGGGGATGATACAGCAACCAACGCAACCGCATCTGCTTTCTGCCACTCCAGATGCCGTAAACTCTTATGTTGAGATACCCGCGACCTCGCTGGCATCATTAGGCAATGGTATCGGTAGTTTGCCCATCAGTAACAACTTGTCGGCGCGAAACATTCAAGTGAGCGTGCAGGGTGGCAATATCGTGGTAAATTCTGATATTATGCTTGGCGGTGCTTTCCGACTTGGTACAGCGGTAACAACGGTGCAGCCCACGGCTATAGGTGGCAATCTTGCCGTGAATGTACTGAATACCTCGCTTACCATTTTCCAGATTTTTACCTTCCCCTATAACACGTATAATAGGCAGATTGAGCAGTTACTCAATACGAAACTTGGTACAGCCCTGAGTGGTAAATTTACGATCAGCAACGCTGCAATCGGCAGCAATAGCCATGTTCCCTGCACCGCCAGTGATAGTCTTGTGTTGACGGGTACGACGAGTCTGGTGTAACGAAATCGGCCATTATTCATAACGCCCTTGTCTCCATCGACCACGTTTCCAATCATTGGGTACGTCCCTCAATGATCGCCACCATTGTTTATTGGAACAAGGGCGTTATAAATAAAGGCCCCTACAGTTCGTTCCATTTTGTCTCAAATGCAAGGAATGTTTTAGCAGCCACCATCATGCGCTCGGCGTGGTGCTTCGCGTAGACAATGAGTGCCGCACGGCTGGAAAACGCGAGCTTCTGGTAGAGGTGTCGGAGATGCAATTTGACCGTGTTGATGCTCATGTCCAGCGACAACGCGATCTGCTCGTTGGTGGGTGCCGAAGCAAGAGCGGCGAGGACCTGTCGTTCGCGTGGGGTTAGAGGCTTGCTCTCCTTGTTTCTGTCCAAGAGGGTATCTGGGTCGTGGAAAGGAAGTGGAGGAGGCGTAGAGGGGCGTTCAGGAGTCGAGAGTGCTTCCGCGTCAAGGGCGGCATGCTGTTGATAGAGGGTCAACTCGTCGTGAGAGAGGGCGAGAAGATCGGCTGGGGGAGGTTCCCCAAAGATATCCTCATACAGCTTCTCAGCCATACGATAAAGGGCCGGGAGAGTCACCAACTCAGTCTTGCCGAGGTAGAGCTTGTAGCGTTGCCGTTTATGCATGCGGCAGGCGGACCAGTATTTGCCCTTGTTGCAGCGTACCGCAAAGTCACCAAGTGGGCTGCGAAAGTGAAAACAGCACTCGTCACATTCTTTGAGCCAGCGTTGCCAGGTCTCATCATCGAGTTTCACCGTCTGTTTCGTGCCATCGAGCAAATAGGTGGTGAGCATTCCCTGATGTACCAGGGGTGTTAGACGAGCCATAAATAAACCCCAATCATTCATTTCTCACTGCTGCCGAGCCGGGGAATCGGCGGTACAAAAATAAGTAAGATGCGCCACATCGTCGTTTCGTAGTGTGTGTCTGTTCGCACTCTCCCCACTGGTGCGGCAAGGCACAGGCGATGGAAGGCTCTTGTTGCAAGAGAGGGTTGGCAAGGAAACACAGATGATTTCCGACCCTCTCATTGCGAGATACATGAGTATTCTGAGTTTGTGCTTCACAAGAAGCAATATAAGTATACAGGACGTTTGTCAAGAGAAAGTTGTCTCTCTGTCTCAATAGATATTCATCCGTTCACTACCACGCTTCTTTCAATTGAGATGGATCGACATAAAGAGCAGTATATCCGCAATTCGTACAGATAAGGGCTTTGAGTCCTGCAGAAGTAGCGAGCAAGTTCAATTTATGTTGAGTAGGATTTCTTACACTCATATTAGGACTACAATCTGCAAGAACACGTTCACCACCACATTCAGGACACGGTTTGGGTTGAGTTTGTTCAGGTGTTTCGTTCAACTCATTTCTCTTCTTTCTAACGGTGAAATTCTAATGCGTAGTGATAAAGAGATGGGAAAGAAATTACCTACGAACAATCTTATTCTTTCTCATCTATCTTTTGACGACATTGTATTTGGACTGGTGAAACTGATGCGAATGGTCTACTTCTTATCGTTATTCAGAAGATGGTTGATTGACAGAACTTGCATCTCTTCTTTGTCTTATTAGAACCTTCTTGAGCCTTCTTCGGACAGCGACAATAGGGATGGTGATAACTAAAACGATTATCAAACTTGTTGCCACAAAGAGCAACGTCCAATTATCTAGAAGAGTTTTTCTAAGGGAAACAAATGCTACAAGCAATCCAATAAAAAGAAGTAAGCCAACAACAACGAAAATGGTTCCTAATAGGAGCCAAACATCGGCATATCTGCGAACAGGAAAGCCTGTTGACTCTAATAATTGCTTAGCTCTGTAAGAGAGACTTAGCCCCATACTTCCTGCCCCTACTAATAATCCTACTATAAGACCGACCTGAAAACCTCCTGGTAAGGTAAACAAAAAGTTAAAAAAATGCTCAGTGAAAAGCATATCACGTATCCTTCTTTCTTCGTTTCAACAAGCAGATGAAAGCTCTCCTGAAAAGAATTTCATCTGCCTATTTGCAAAAACCTTCGCTTGTTATGTATGGACAGGTCTAAGTATATATCTTTTGATTGAATACGCTCCTTTTGTGTTCACTCTATCAAAAGGAAATACAGTTCTCTCATTGAGACCTACAAAAGATAATGCTACCTACTAGAAGCGAAAGAGCTGCAACAACTGCTCCTACTAAGAGAAACCAAAAGAGACCTGTAGCACCAACTACAGCAAGTTCGGCTCCTTGAACTGCAAGATCACTTGCTCCTTCTGTTACTAATGCCTCTAAAGAAGTCTCTGCTCCTACCACTGCTACTCCTTGAAAAATGGCTGAACCGACACCTAAAATTGTGGCAATAGCTCCGGTAATTAAGGTGAATACGCAACTAGCAACATCCCTTCCACTTGGATCCGTCGCCGTAGTGGGCACGTTATTGGCATACACATACGGATTACCCGACCCAATGCTACCCACGCTTCCACCTATTGGGTCCTTCTGCGTCCATCGTCCCAACTGTGGGTCGTAGTACCTCGTGCCGAACTTGTACAAGCCCGTGGTGGCGTCGTAGTAGCCGCTAGCGTACTGCCAGGGGTTGCTCACCGTCTCGCTCTTGCGTCTCATTTTCTATGGCAAGCGACCTCAATTGCTGCAAAATACACGTTATCTGATATTCGTATCTTGTTGCATCTCTTATTGAAGAATACCTGTTCATCTTGGACGTATTAAGACGATCAATAGTACAAATAAAACCAGTAGAACTACAGCAGTAATGATCATAACATTTACTATTTTCGGACTAACAGCAATAACAGGGCGTTTCAGAAATGGTCTTCCAACTATGGCAACAATGTAAAGTGTCGCGATAGGTAAAGCAAGTACAAACCAATTACGATATCCACTAATTACTAAAACGTTACATACAAGAAGTATTGCTGCTACAATGATGACGATAATCAGAGCTGCACGTTGTCGTACCAGAAGTAATAATATCACAGCAATCAGGACAGATACATCCTCCATACTCAGTAGTACAGGCCATGAACTCATATTTTCCACTCCTCCTAGAAATACAGTAGTCTTTATAAGACGACGGAAATGCTCCTGTACAGAGACATTTCCAGATTCTTGCTACTTAGCATCAACTAAGTGCAACTAAAAACATATAGTCATTCCATTGGGGTAGTACTTATCAACGTCCCATAGTAGAAATGCGCCTGCGAGTCCTATTATGAGTCCTAGCGCATTCAAGACAACACCAGCAGGAAGACCAAGAACTGTTGCATCAGCAATAGAACCTATGATTTCATATTCTACGCCGTAAACTATAGTACGTCAGCGAGGTGTTATCGCTGTAGGTCGTCCCCGTCTTGAGACTGCTCTTGATGTAATAGCCAGTGGAATGGCCTGTCGGGTCGGTGACGATGGTGATGCCACTCTGAAGATACAACACAAGCATACCCAAAATTGAGTAACAATGCTATCACCCAGGTTAGGAAATGTTGGGTGAAATTATTAAGGGAAATGAAGTATAACGGTTCGAGAAGCATCCTTGTTATGAGGCAAGCAAAGAATAAATGCACTTTTGATACAACCACCAGCGGTTGTATCAAAAGTGCATTTATTCTTTGCTCAAGTATCCCAATTTAATGTGGAATCATCCACGGTACGAGGTACTGCTGCGCCATTGCCAGCAAACCCATTAGAGCAACAAGAATGATACTATGAATGAAGGTTTTGCGAATGACCGAACCTTCTTTACCTACAAGGGTTGTGGTGGAGACGCCTGTTGTGACGTTCTGGGGCGAGATCATTTTACTCATGACCGCGCCCGTAGAATTTGTACTCGCCATCAGAATTGGACTGAGATTGAGCTTGCGTGCCGCGACGACTTGCAGGTTGCCGAAGAGCGCGTTGCTCGATGTGTCACTGCCACTCAGGAAACAGGCGATCCAGCCGAGCAGTGCCGAGAAGAAGGGGAACACCGCGCCGACCGATGAGATTGCTAAGCCGAGTGTGTAGGCAATACCTGAGTAGTTGTAGAGATAGGCCATGCCAATAATCAGTACGACGGTAAGCAGAGCGAAGCGCAACTGTTTCCATGTATCCGCCAGCGCCAGGAAAAAGGAGCGCGGCCCGACCCGTAGAATGATTGCGGTCAGGATAACCGCGACGAGAATCGCCGTTCCAGTTCCCAATGGTTGGAACGCGTATTGTGCGACGTAAGGTTTGTTGTATAGCGTAAGATAGACCGCTTTGTTTAGTCCAGGCCAGTTGATAGTTGATTGTCCAAGCGCAGCCATCTGAAAGCTCGCTTTTGTGCCATTCGGCCATTTGATGGTCCACAGAATGACGACGACGCTCACAAGCACCCACGGCAACCATGCGTAGATGGCCTCGCCCGTCGTTGGCTTGCCATTGTCACGTGCGACTTCGTTGGAGGAAGGAACCGTAATGCCTTCTTCGTCGATTGAGGAAGCGTTGACTCTCTCCGCGCCCACATTGGCAAATTCGGCACGGTACTGCTCACTATCGCGCGGCTTGTAGACCTGTACGAAGAGAATGACGCAGATAAGCGAGATAAGAGCAGCCAGTACGTCCGGTAACTCTGGCCCGATAAAGTTCGAGACGAGGAACTGTGTGAGCGCGAACGAGCCACCTGCGACGAGGGCGATAGGCCACGTTGTGCGTAAACTCCGTATGCCCATGAAGACCGTCAATGCGTAAAATGGCAAAATGAAGGCAAAGAACGGTAGTTGCCGTCCAATCATCGCGGAAAGCAAAGGGGCGTGTAGGTTTGTCACCGAGGCTAGTGTTGTTACGGGAACGCCTAATGCACCAAAGGCAACTGGTGCCGTATCGAATATCAAGGTAATCGCTAATGCATCCAGCACGGGGAAACCCAGGCCAATTAGTAGCGCACTACCAATTGCGATTGGTGTGCCGAAGCCAGCAATACCCTCCATCAGCGCACCAAAACTAAAACCGATGATTAGCATGAGAATACGTCTATCGGCTGGCACGTTGTGAATCATCCAACGGCGGAAGAGGTCGAATTTGCCGGAACGCACAGAAACGTTGTACAGCCACATTGCGTTCCAGACGATCCACATGACAGGAATAAGTGCGAAGACCATGCCGTTCAAGATAGAGTCTGCCGCCAGAGAGATCGGCATGCCCCAGACAAACACGGCGATGAGGAGCGCAATGATCAGTCCAACAAGGGCGGCCTCCCACGCGGGACGCCTGACGATGCCAAGCAGAACGAGGACAACGATGATAGGCACGAAGCCAACGAGGAAGGAGAGAAACAAGTTGCCGAAAACGGGGATAAGTATCTGGTGAAACATCGACATTACCTCCGTATCATACGTGATGATACATGTAACAGTACGCTGTAAAAAACTGCGTCGGTGCAGTTAAGAGCCGATGTAATGCGAATTATGCACACCTTGCCACTTTGTCACAACTTCAGTTATCTTATGTTGTTGCTCCCTCCTTTCACAATTAGTAGTGCCATGGAAATGAGTGTATACTACCTGCTGGCACCTGCGTTTCGTCTCGTGGAATATAATATGTTATCTATGAGAAAGTGTAGAATACATGTCGGCGTATGTCAAGTCAAATTCAAAGCCTATTATGAGCATGAAAGGGGCAGAGCTTTGTCACTACTATAGACGCGCAAGCAACATAAATGGCGTATAGTAGTGTAGAGCTTGCCCCTGTCATGCACCAACTAGGAGGCACATTCCTATGCGTATCGTTGTTGCACCGCAGGCATTGAAGGGAAGCCTCACGGCGGCAGAGGTTGGGCAGGCGATTGTGGCAGGAATACAAAGAGTGCATCCGCATGCGGAAATTGTCATGATACCTGTTGCGGACGGTGGTGAGGGGACTGTGCAGACACTGGTTGATGCAACTGGTGGTGAGATTGTACCGCAAACCGTGACAGGCCCTCTAGGTACACCTGTCCCGGCATTCTTTGGTCTTTTAGGTGATGGTGAAACAGCCGCCATCGAAATGGCCTCCTGTGCTGGTTTACCGCTTGTTCTCCCAGAACAGCGTGATCCTCGTATCACCACGACATATGGCGTAGGTGAGCTACTTCTAGCTGCTCTTGAGCGTGGCCGTCGTCGCTTCACTTTTGGTATTGGGGGTAGTGCGACGAACGATGGTGGAGCAGGCATGATGCAAGCTCTAGGCGCATCGCTCCTGACGGCACAGGGTGAAGAGATTGCACGTGGCGGTGCTGCCTTAACAACGCTTTCGCGTATTTCTATAGAACGACTGGACTCACGTTTACAGGAGTGTGTAATAGAGGTTGCCTGCGATGTCACCAATCCGTTGTGCGGATCAACAGGTGCATCGGCGATCTATGGTCCTCAAAAGGGTGCGACACCAGAAATGATTGATGCTCTCGATGTCGCCCTGGACCACTATGCACAGATCATCGAGCGCGACCTGGGGCAAAAAGTACGGGACATACCCGGCTCCGGTGCCGCTGGCGGTTTGGGGGCGGGCTTGCTGGCTTTTCTGCATGCAACACTACGACCAGGAGCCGACCTTGTATTAGAGGCGGTCAAGCTCGAAGATGCTCTTCGTTCAGCCAATCTTGTGATTACAGCCGAAGGACAGATAGACGAACAAACGGCCTATGGCAAGACTGTTGGTGCCGTTGCGATCCTTGCGAAACGTTACAATGTACCTGTACTGGCTCTTGCTGGTAGTCTGGGTGATAACTACCAAAAAGTTTATGAACTTGGCGTTGATGGTATCGCTGTCCTGCCCTCTGGCCCCATGACGCTAGCCGATGCGATGGAACACGCCGCGATGTTGACGACAGATGCAACGGAACGGATGTTACGTATTTTATATATACACTTCATGAAATAAATCGTTCTGTAGGGGCCATTATTCATAACGCCCACGTTGCAACATACATCTAGGGCCAGGGCGTTATGAATAATGGCCCCTACTTGAGGTGATATACTGTCAGTACCTATTTGTGGCTGTATCTACAACGAAGTGTGAGGAGCTAAGCTGTTATGGCAGAGTATCAATACATCCTTGTTGAGCGCAACGAACGTGTCGGCGTTGTCACCTTGAACCGTCCGAAAGAGTTGAACGCACTCAGCACCAGCCTTGTCGCAGAGCTAGCGGATGCGCTGGAAGAGCTTGACCGTGATAATGCAATCCGCTGTATTGTCATTACGGGTGCAGGGGAGAAGGCGTTCGCGGCTGGTGCCGATATCAAAGAGATGTCCGACAAATCGCCCACCGAGATGATGCTGGGCGGCTTTGACCATTGGAGCCGCATTCGACGCATTCATACGCCGCTTGTTGCTGCTGTCGGTGGCTACGCCCTTGGTGGTGGCTGTGAACTGGCGATGCACTGCGATATGATTGTTGCCTCGGAGAACGCACGTTTTGGACAGCCCGAAATCCTGATTGGCGTCATTCCTGGCGCGGGTGGCACACAACGTCTCGCCCGTACCCTCGGCAAGTATCGCACCATGGAAATGGTCTTGACGGGTGCACAAATTTCCGCGCAAGAGATGTTTGATCATAATCTTGTTAATCGTGTTGTGCCAAAGGGCGAGCATCTGAACGAGGCACTCAAACTGGCACAGAAAGTCGCGGAACAGGCTCCCGTCGCGGTGCGCCTGGCAAAGGATGCTGTACAGGCTGCCTTCGAGACATCACTAGAGGAAGGGCTAGAGATCGAGCGCAAAAACTTCTTCTTGCTGTTCTCGACCGAAGATATGCGTGAGGGCATGCGAGCCTTCATCGAGAAGCGTAAAGCGGACTTTCAAGGAAAATAGAAGGAACAGACTCATGGAAGATGCGGTGATTCTCTCGGCTGTGCGTACCCCCATCGGTCGGTACGCAGGTAGCCTCAAAGATGTGCGACCCGATGATATGGCCGCACTAGTCATCGGTGAAGCGGTACGCCGTGCGAATATCGACCCTGCCAGCGTGGAGGATGTGATTCTCGGCTGTGCCAACCAGTCCGGCGAGGATAATCGCGACGTGGCACGTATGGCCCTCTTGCTGGCGGGTCTGCCCGTAGAGGTCGCTGGGCAGACCGTCAACCGTCTCTGTGGCTCTGGCTTACAGGCAATCAATAGCGCGGCACAGGCCATCCAGACAGGAGCAGGTGATACTTTTGTGGCGGGTGGCGTCGAGAGTATGACGCGTGCGCCATTCGTATTAGGGAAAAGTGACACTCCTTTTGGTCGCAATATGAACCTGCAAGACACCACGCTTGGCTGGCGTTTCATCAACCCCAAGTTGTCCGCCCTTCACCATCCCTATAGCATGGGTGAAACGGCTGAAAACGTCGCCGAACGCTATCATATATCGCGTGCGGAACAGGACGTTTACGCACTGCGTAGTCAGCAAAGAGCCGTTGCCGCTCAGCAATCGGGGCGTTTTGCTACAGAAATCATTCCTGTCACGTTGCCGCATAAGAAGGGAAGTGAGGCCACAATCGTTGCGCTGGACGAGCATCCACGCGCCGATACCTCGCTCGAAAAGCTGGCGGCACTTAAACCAGCATTTCGCAAAGAGGGTGGTAGCGTCACGGCTGGCAACTCGGCTGGCATCAACGATGGTGCCGCCGCTCTTGTGTTGATGGCACGTAGTCAAGCGCAACGTCTCGGTCTGAAACCTCGTGCCCGTATCGTTGCTAGCGCAGTGGCTGGTGTCGATCCAGCCTATATGGGTCTTGGTCCCATCTTCGCCACGCGCAAAGTAATGCAACGCGCTGGTCTAAGCATTTCCGATATGGATCTGATCGAGCTAAACGAAGCGTTTGCCTCGCAAGCCCTCGAATGTATCCGCGAACTAGAGATCAACACCGAGAAAGTGAACGTCAACGGAGGTGCCATCGCCCTCGGCCATCCTCTCGGCTGTAGTGGTGCCCGCATCATGACCACATTGTTACACGAACTAGAGAGGCGTGATGGGCACTATGGGCTAGCGACGATGTGTATTGGCGTGGGACAAGGGATTGCGACGATTATTGAGCGAGTGTAACACCTCTCCTCTTTGGATTTGTAAGCTAGACAAAAAGGACGAAAGAATGTTACGGAAAATCGACTGTGTGATGATAAGGGTGGATGATGTCAACGCTGCTGCTACCTACTATGCGGAGGTATTCGGGCTGAGTCCAAATTGGAGCGGAGACGACTCAATTGGACTGGTGTTTCCTGAGACAGACGCGGAAATCGTGTTGCACAATGACCCTAGCATTCCTTCATCCGTAGAAGTATATTATCTGGTCGATGATGTTGTTGCTGTCGTCGTTGAATATGTGGCAAAAGGGTGTGAATTGCTTGTCGCACCCTTTGATATCACGATTGGGAAATGCGCGGTGATAAAAGACCCATTTGGCACAAGGCTGTGTATTCTTGATATGACCAAAGGGTTGCGTCCAACAAATCTGGTTAATCAATAGGTATATCAGATGTTGAGCGATATTTTAATGCCAGCATTAAAACATCGCTCAACATCTGATATGCTTCCTATAACTCATAAATCAGTACAATAATTTGATTGATTACGTTACCTATGTTAAAGTCCAGAGCATCAGGGTTGTAACGCACAAATGTACAGTTTAACGTACCTTCTATATATTTTTGTCATTTAATTTCGTTTTCTAAAGTGTAACGCCGATGACCTTGCTCATCGCACTCAATTGCAATTTTATGAGAAGGAAAGTATAGATCGATATTGTAAGGGGCAACTTTATATTGTGTTATTGTTGTGAGATGTACAAAAGCTTTTCGGATTTGTTTGATAGTTTTTTGCTCATGAGTAACATCAATGTCATCACGAATAGATATACCTAACTCTTCTGCTATGGCGTAATGATCTACATTCTTTTCGAGTGAAGCAAGAGTAAGATACGCGAGTGCTTGAATAGTTTCAGATTTCTTTGCATTGCTACATATGAGCAGAAGATGTAAAGCATAACGGGTTAAATAGTAGTCCTTAATCATTCTTTTAGTGCCATAGCCGATTATGGCAACCTTACTTGTGAGGGAGAAATGTTTCGATGAGTCTATTGTAGTTGATGCACAAACATCTATAGCGCGTTGTATGGCTGTTTCAAAGTTCTGCCAGTTCTCGTAGTCGAGTGCCTCCATCAAGTCCCTGGCACTCCAGTATTCGTTACCGAGAACGTTAACTTGTTTGATGCTCTCGAAGTTGGGCGTCTTCATCATGGCTCACATATTCCTCCTACACATAATCAATGGCAACAGTAATCGTTGGGTTACTGTTGCCATTATATCCTATTTTAGCCGATTGTGCCCTAGTGGTTATCATCTGCTTGCCTGCTTTACACTGCTTCACCATTGATGGCGGAGTCGTACACTTCTTGCAACTTTGGTACGGTCTCGTAGTGTGCTAGCTCGGATGGTTCGATCCAGCGCATCTCGGTGGCCTCCCAGTCGGTCTTGATGGCGTCGGGTGTGACGACCTCGAATAGGAAGGGATGGATAAACCAGTGCCGATCCAGGGCGTTGTCGGTATATTCTACGACGGCACCACGCCGCAACATACGTACCTGATCGTGCTGTAGACCTGTTTCTTCGCGTATCTCGGTGTAGGCTTGTTCCTCTGGCGTCACGTTTTGCTCGACAAAGCCACTGACACCTGCCCAGTGGCTCTGATAGCTACCGACGCGCTGGCTACGGCGTACTAATAAAATCCGGGCAGGCGTTGTATCTATACGACGTAGGATATTGGTGACAACGTGTGTTGGGCGCGGCGATGATGGTTGAAAATTCATGTCTCTCTCCTTTTTCATATGCTCCTATTAGAGGTGACAGTAAGCTGAATTTCTTGTATACTCTGAACAATTAGTATAGCGAACAGGGAGTTTCTCTTATGCAGACACAAGAGCCAGCGGTGGTAACACCAGCAAGCACAGAACCGATTGCACAACAGTCCTGGCGCGACCTTGTGCAGCCCTGGTGGAAGGCAACATTAGCGGTGTTGCCGACATTTCTTGTGACACGGTTCATCTTTCTCCTGCTTGCATACTTTGGTGGTGTGCTATTCATTGCATCCAATTTTTCGCCATCTCCTGTATCCTATCACGATCTATTAGCCGCCTGGAATCAGGGCGATGAGACAAACTATCTTGCCATTGCTACTGATGGCTATACAAAGGCACAACAGGCACTTTTTTTTCCATTCTATCCTATGCTTATTCGCATGCTGGCTCCTCTCTTTCGCCATAGCATGCTCGCTACAGGCTTCTTCCTTTCTAACGTTGCTTTCCTCGGTGTATTGATTGTGTTCTATCGGCTTGTTGAGACTGAATTTGAACACGCCACCGCGAAACGTGCCGTGCTTTATCTGGCAATCTTCCCGACCGCGTTTTTCTTTTTTATAGCCTCTAGTGAGTCGCTGTTCCTATTATTGGTATTGTTATCTTTTTACGCGATGCGGCGTGGCTCGTGGGGGCTTGCTGGTCTCTTCGGTGCGTTGGCGGTGCTGACACGCTTTGAAGGCATCTTCCTGTTTGTTCTATTCCTCTGCGAATTTGCGCGGCAGAAATTACCACAGATACGGCCAGTGTGGGGCGAGAAAAAGACGTTAGATCGTGTAGTTCTTGTAAGTAGTGTACTGGCAAGTCTGCTCATTCCGCTTGCCCTCGTTATTTACGCTTCCGCGCTCAACGCGCTTTTTGGTGACCCCTTTGCCTTTATTCATGCTCAGGCTCAGCAAAGTGCGGGTTTTTCATTTCCTCTACTGGGGCCGCTTGTGGCAGTCAAGGACATTGTACGCCAGCCTCACACAAGCTTTGTCGTCGCACATAGTATTCTTGATCTTACAGCACTACTCCTCTTTGCCGCACTACTCATTCTGTGTTTCTTTGGACCTGAACGTCTCGCCAGAAATCAATGGTCATTCGCGCTATTTGGACTGTTGCTACTCCTGTATGCGCTGTCATTCCCTGGTAGTGCGGCTACTCATGGTTCGCCATATGACGCACTGCCCTCTATGCAGCGATTGGTGCTAGTCATTTTTCCAGGTTTTATACTTCTTGCACGCCTCGGACGCCGTGCATGGTTTCATCAGGGCTACCTTTTGCTTGCGCTACCTATGCTGGCATTCTTCGTTCTGCAATTTATCACAGGACATTGGATTGTCTAATGTATATGGTCCTGTTTGCTGTTTGCAGGAAGATCGCAAGAACGGACGGGCGACCACAAGGGTCGCACCCTACTATACACGTAGTGCATCCCACACCCGTTTTATATAGTAGGGTGCGACCCTTGTGGTCGCCCGTTGGTATTTTCCTCCAATTCGTCTTGTTTGAATAGTATTGACCACAAGGGTCGCCCGTTTGTCCTCCATCGACGTTTGAACATCTTCTCCTTTACACTTACTTGACGAATTGTCAACTGTCCTATATAGTAGGCTAGGAACAATGTACACATCCCAAAAAATAACAGCATTTATGGACATACTGTATCATTTTCGAGCCTTTCATAGGGCCTATGCGTTTTTTTACCACTGGAGGTAGGCCGACGTGTCAAACACAATCGTCGTAGCCCTCATCATTACCATACTTCTTGGCGCACTTTTAGCTCTCCTCACGGGTTTTTACATTGGAGGGACACGCAATAAAGTACGTTTCGAGGAGCGTCTACGTGTTGAGAAGGAAGCCAACGAACGTCAACTTTTGGAACTACAGGGGCAGCAGCGCGATGCATTGCGCGAGGCGAGAGATGAAAGCGCGAGCTTTCGTGCTTCTATTGAGCATGAGAATGCGGAGCGGCGTACAGAGTTACAACGCCAGGAGCGGCGTATTCAGCAAAAAGAAGAGAACCTCGAACGCAAGATCGATGCACTTGAGCAACGTGAGCGCAAGTTGCAGGTAAAAGATCGTACACTCGACCAGACGCGTGAAGAGATCGAGGAGATTAAACGTGGTCAACTGGCAACGCTTGAGCGTATTGCACAATTTACTGAGGTGCAGGCACAAGAACTTCTTTTGAGCCGTGTCGAAGATCAGGTACGGGGCGAGGCCGCGCACCGTGTACGTATCATCGAGGAGCATGTGCGTGATGAGGCTGATGCACGGGCACGCGAAATCATTACACTTGCAATTCAACGCTGTGCCTCCGATCAGGTCTCGGAATCGGTTGTCTCGGTTGTACAACTGCCGAACGACGAGATGAAGGGGCGCATTATCGGGCGTGAGGGCCGCAATATCCGTGCATTAGAAGCCGCTACCGGAGTCGATTTGATTATCGACGATACACCAGAGGCGGTTGTACTCTCCGGCTTCGATCCGGTACGACGCGAAGTCGCACGGCTTGCACTCACAAAGCTTATTCTCGATGGGCGTATCCATCCGGCACGTATCGAAGAGGTTGTTGCCAAAGCGCGGCAAGAGGTGGATATGATTGTCCGCGAGGAGGGTGAACGCGCTGCGATGGATGCCAATGTGCCAGGACTGCAACCAGAACTCCTCAAAATTCTGGGACGGCTCCATTTCCGCACTAGCTATGGGCAGAACGTTTTGACTCATTCAGTCGAGGTGTCGATTCTTGCCGCGACCATTGCCTACGAATTAGGGGCTGACGTGAATGTGTGTAAGACTGCCGCACTGCTACATGATATGGGCAAGGCCATCGACCAGGAGGTTGAAGGACCACACGCGATCATTGGCGGTGAGGTTGCGCGTCGCTTCGGCAAGTCACCCAAGATTATTCACGCAATGGTGGCACATCACGCGACTGATGCTGAGCCGCAGACGATTGAAGCCGCGATTGTGCAGGCGGCAGATGCTATCTCCGCCGCTCGTCCTGGGGCGAGACGCGAAACGATTGACCTCTATATCAAACGCCTGGAAGCTCTGGAAGGTATCGCGAACTCGTTTCAGGGAGTCGAAAAATCGTTCGCGATTCAGGCCGGACGCGAGGTTCGCATTATTGTTAGGCCGGAAGAGATCGACGAGTTTGCCGCGCATCAACTAGCCAGCGAGATCGCGCATAAGATCGAGGAGAGCCTTGACTATCCCGGCCAGATCAAGGTGCAGGTTGTACGCGAAACTCGTTCTGTCGATTACGCAAGATAGGAATATGATGGTATGTTAGCGAATGTGGGCAAGTTTCTTGCTCGCATTCGCTAACATACCATGTTTTTTTGTGAAGAAAGAGATAGGTAATACATGCCAAACTATGTTGACCTACATATGCATTCAACCGCCTCGGATGGTCTCTATTCGCCTCCTGAACTTATGCACCATGCGAAAGAAGCAGGCTTACGTGTTGTTGCGTTAACCGACCATGATATAACGGATGGCATCAAAGAGGCGGCTCAAGCAGCGAGAGCATTGGATATTGATTTCATCCCTGGCGTCGAGATCAACACTGATACCAGCGGTGGTGAGGTACATGTCCTTGGCTATTTCCTTGAGTATCAGCGACCTGAGTTCCAGGCTACCTTGAAAATTCTACGGAATGCACGTGAACGACGTGGAGAACGCATTGTGGAGTTGTTGAACGAAGAGGGCTTGCATGTCAAGTGGGAGCGCGTGCGTGAGATAGCCCAAGGTTCTGTGGGGCGTCCGCATGTTGCTGAGGCACTGATGGAAGCAGGTTACGTACAGAGCGTGTCAGAGGCATTCGACAAGTATATTGGCAACGGCAAACTCGCTTATGTGCCACGTTACAAGCTTACACCGGAGGACGCAGCACGGCTCATTGTCAGTGCGAACGGCCTTCCTGTCATCGCGCATCCGCTCACTGTTCCTGGTTTAGCCACACTACATGAGCTGCTTCCTCCACTCAAAGCTGCTGGCCTCGTTGGTCTGGAAACCTATTATGGACAATACACGCATAAAGATGAGCAGGTACTGCTAGCCATTGCACGCCAGTACGATCTCATTGCTACTGGTGGCACCGATTATCATGGTCCGAATATGCATCCCACGCCGCTAGGAGGTCGCTATGTGCCCTACGAAGCGGTCGAGCAGTTGAAAGCGGCTGCGAACAAACGACGTGGAACAACGCCGCCTACGTTTGTCTTGCCCGCGCCAGTGGAAGAAAAATAAGGATATAGAGAAAAACCATCGGGCGCGGTTTCCGCGCCCGATGGTTTTTCTCTATATCCTTCTAAGCACTTCTCTCCTACCTGTATCGCGCCACTTATTGACTTCGCCTTGTCCATCGGAAACGGGTTGGCGACGCTGTTGTTCGTTTGCTACGTGGCTTTGCATCAACAGGCTAGCAGCTATGGCGGCGACCTGTGTGGGTGTCACTCCGTCAGGTGTCTCTTCCACCACAACGGCCTCTTTTTTGTGTGGGTCCCATTCCTCAGCGATGAAGTCGGTAGATATATCACCAGCAATATAGCGAGGCTGATCCATGAGCCAGCGTGCGAAGGGAATCGTGGTACGCACACCAACGATTTTGTACTCATCGAGGGCACGACGTAGACGGGCAATAGCTTGTGTGCGATTGCCACCCCATACGATCAACTTGGACAGTAGTGGGTCGTAGAAGAGCGGCACCTGTAAGCCTGCGTAGAGACTGCTATCAACACGAACTCCAGGTCCCGATGGCTCCTGCAATGCTTGCACCGTGCCTGTGGCGGGCAAGAAGCGGTTGAATGGGTCTTCTGCAGAGACGCGGCATTCGATGGCGGCACCGCGCAAGCTGATCTGCTCCTGCGTGAAGGAGAGCGGCAGACCAGCGGCGACGCGAAACTGTTCCTGGACGAGATCGATGCCTGTCACCCACTCGGTCACGGGATGCTCAACCTGAATACGTGCGTTGACCTCCAGGAAATAAAAATTGCCGTTCGGTCCCAGTAGATATTCGGCGGTGCCAGCATTGACATACTTGATAGTACGAATAAGATTGAGCGTTGCACTGGTCATACGCTCACGTAGTTCCGGTCCGACAACTGGTGATGGTGATTCCTCGATCAGCTTCTGATGGCGGCGTTGAATGCTACATTCGCGCTCGCCGAGATGGACTACATTGCCGTGTGTGTCTGCGATAAACTGTACCTCGATGTGACGTGCAGGGGCCACTGCTTTCTCCACATAGACGCGAGCATCGCCAAAGGCACTTTTGGCCTCGCTGCGTGCGGTGCGTAACGAGGAAAGCAGGTCTTTGGGGTCACGCACAAAGCGAATACCCTTGCCACCACCGCCTGCCGCTGCCTTGAGTAGGATGGGATAGCCAAGCTGCTCAGCGATCTCCGCCACCTTTGTATCATCCTCTACATCGGTCATCGCTCCAGGCACGATAGGCACATCTGCGGCTTGCGCGGTGCGTCGGGCGGCTGTTTTCTCGCCCATAGCAAGCTGCGCCTCGGCTGGTGGTCCAACGAAGATAAGGCCAGCATCCTTACATGCTCTGGCGAACTCTGGATTCTCTGACAGGAAACCATAGCCAGGATGCACCGCCTGTGCGCCTGAACGCTTTGCCACGTCAAGCAACACAGGAATATTGAGATAGCTTTTGGCGGCGACCGATGGACCAATATGATACGCCTCATCCGCCATTCGTACATGCAGGGCGTCGCGATCTACGTCACTATAGACGGCGACGCTCGTCAATCCCAATTCGCGGCAGGCACGAATGACACGTAACGCAATCTCGCCACGATTAGCAATCAGAACTTTTTGGAAGGGCCACTGGTCTATTGAAAGTGTGCCAGGAGCATGCATAAAGACAACCTCGACTTCATGAAATAGTGTTTTTCTCAGTATAGCATGTTCTCGGCTCATATTTCTATCACTGTCAACTGTCCTTACTTTGAAGTAGCTACGATGCATAAAAAATATAATATGTTTTGATTATTAGTCGTTATACAAGATTAAGTGTTACTGTAGTATATCCTGTGCGTTATTTTAGTAGTAATCATTATTTATTAGCATGTCGAAGGGAGATTATTATGGAGCAACCACCGAACAACAGTCAATCGAATCTACCACCATTCAATCCGCAAGGCCAATTTCCGCCGCAGGGCTATTCGCAGCAGTTTCCGCCACAGGGAAACCCGTCACAGGGTTATCCGCAACAGCCGTACAATGGGCCACCACAAGGTTATCCTCAGCAGCAGTATCAACAACCATACGGACAGCCTGTGCCACCACCAAAAAAGAAACGTGGGCGACTCGCGCTCATTATCGGCGGTATCATCGCTCTGCTGCTATTTGCCTGTATTGGTACGAGCATTGTTGCTGCGTCGCATAGCACTAACACGGCGACAAGTAGTACTAAAGTTGGAGATAATACAACCTCACCACCAACGGCTATTCCTACATAAACGAGTGCGTATAAAGTTGGTGATGTAGTGAAAGTTGGCGACGCTTGGAATGTTACCGTCGAAAGTGCGAAAGCTAGCGCGGGGGATACCACATTTACACCGAAAAGTGGGATGCATTACCTTATTTTGTCACTCTCTATGAAAAATCTTACTAGTGAAAATCATACTGTTAGCAGTATTGCTCAATTTACATTACGAAGCAATGATGGTACGAAGTATGACATGACAATTTATCCTGATGCAGGATCGCAGATTGATGGAGACGTTGATGGGGGGCAGCCAGCGAAGGGCGTGATTGTGTACGAAGTTCCAGTAAACGTTTCATCGTTTCATCTAAAATTTGAGTCCAATCCTTTTGATGCGACCAGTGATAGTGCTGAGTGGAATCTAACTGTATAAATTGATGAGAGCAAGGTTAACCAGATGTGTACCTTGCTCTTTCTTCATACTATTATGAGTAACATTATTTCATTGTTGGTGGCATCACACCTCTTATAGAAGCATCGACCAACTGCACAGGATGCAGCGAAGGAATGGGTGTACCTAAACGTTGCAGCGATGCTTTGATTTGGAGCAGACAGCCGGGGTTAGCGGTCGCAATCATATCGGGGTTCATGCTCAATATGTTGCGGGCTTTGCGCTCGCCTAGCTGGTTCGCGGTTTCTGGCTCTAGCAAATTGTAGGTACCTGCGCTACCACAGCAGATATCGGCCTCTGGAATGTCCGTCAGTTCGAGGCCAGGAATGGCACGTAGCACTTCGCGTGGCTGTTTGCGAACACCCTGTGCATGGGCAAGGTGGCAGGCATCGTGATAGGCGACGCGTAGATTGATGGGATGACGCGGCGCGACTGGTGTAAGTTCTGCCAGTAGTTCTGTAATGTCACGTACCGAGTCCGAAAACACCTTTGCGCGTTCTGCATATTCGGGGTCGTCTCGCAAGAGGTAGCCATATCCTTTCAGGTTAGAGCCGCAACCTGCTACATTCACCACGATGGTATCGACGCCCCACGCCTCGAATGTGTCGATAAGCTTGCGTGCGTAGCGCAATCCCTCTTCCTCGCGACCCGCATGCACGCTGAGGGCACCACAACAACCTTGTGTTGGTGGCGCGACGACATCACAGCCCTCCGCCGTGAGTACGCGAATCGTGGCCGCGTTCACATCATCGAAAAATACACGCTGTATACAGCCAGTGAGTAGCCCGACACGCCGTCGTTTCGTGTCTTTCGCTCGACTGAATGCCTTTGATCGTGACAGGAGAGAGTTCAGGCGAACAGGCGGTAGAATGGCCTCCATGCCCAGCAGCCGTGCAGGGATGAGCCGTTTGGCTGTTGGTGTTTCGAGAAATCGTTTAGCACCGCTCTTCTGGTAGAGCCAGAGCAGAGGTGTCATCAGTCGCAGACGCGAGGGATAGGGAAAGAGGCTGAAGATAAGCGTGCGAAAGAGGCGATCCCAGAGTGTGCGTGGATGATGGCGTTCGATCTGTGGGCGCGTAGCCTCAATCAGTTTGTCATATTGCACACCCGACGGGCACGCGGTCACACAGGCCATGCAGCCGAGGCAACGGTCCATATGGGTCGTGAATGCATCTGTGATGCCAATCTCGCCTTCGGAAGCCATCTTCATCAGGTAGATGCGACCACGTGGCGAGTCCATTTCTTCTCCCCACAACAAATATGTTGGACAGGTTGGGAGACAGAAACCACAATGCACACAATCCGCGAGCAGTTCAGGGTCGGGCGCATGATGGCTATCGAAGACTGACCATTGCGGTCGCGGTTTTGTGGCGGTCGTGGTTGTTTGCTCGACGAGACCGTGTGGGCCTGATTCTTCGAGTGAATTATCGTTGCTGTTATTGGTGTTCAGTGTACTCATGCTATTTGGTGCGGCACATGTCTATAACGGTGCAGAAAACGTGGCCGCGCTCCTTTCTGATTTTCATAGCCCTCCAACAAATCTCCCAGGGTTGAGCGTGTTGTGTGGGTCGAAGCGTGCTTTCAAGTTTCGCATTACCGCTAAAGCTGGCACAGTACCCCATATATCGAGTTGCTGGGCGAGATGAAATGGTGCCTCTGTAACGACAACACTTCCCTTTTGCTGTATGGCTTTTTGTCGTAACTTGTTTACGCTTGCTACAAGGGCAGCATCTTCTCCCACAAGTTGCACGGAGATAAGCCCGTGTCCTGCGTGTACTTGCCATGTTGCCTGCACCTGCTGTTGCTGGCATACCTGCTCCATATCCGTCAACCAGTGCGCGATCTCCGTTGGTAGCAGACTGGCTTTCAAGGTGAGCATGTTTGGCGAAGCGTTCTTTATAGTAGTAGTGTGTTTTGTTTGCGTCCAGAACTGCTCTTCTGCATTGCCTTCGAGCGTCTGTGCAGCCTGCACTACATTCCCCTGTATATCGGCTACCATTGCGAGTAGCGTATTCGCCTGTGCTGTTATAGCTTCTTGCCCCATCTCGAAACGCATCGCCATTGTGTATGTGTTTGTGTACGTGTTAGCATGCATGGTAGTGCCGGATATGTCTATGATAGTCGGCACGAGTGTCGAACCGATAATATGTACCGCTAGTTCACAGAGTGGCGTCACGGAGAGTGCCGTGATATGTACAGTGCGTGATGCAACTGGCAATGGATAGAGGCGAAAGGTGGCGGAGACGATAACGCCGAGCGTACCCAACGCCCCTGTGAAGAGCTTGGGCAGGTCATAGCCCGCTACGTTTTTAACGACCTTGCCGCCCCCTTTGGCAATCGTGCCATCGGCCAGTACAACGCGTACTCCGATGATCTGATCGCGTACACCACCATAGCGCAGGCGACGTGGACCCGTTGCGTTGGTAGCAATGAGGCCGCCAATGGTTGCATTTGGTGCAAGATCGGGGTCAAGTGCGAGCCATTGGCTGGTTTTTGCCAGTGCCGTTTGTAATGTTGTCAGTGGTAGTCCTGCTTCCACCGTGACAACGAGGTCTTGTGGAATGTGTTCCACGATCTGGTTCAGCCGTGCTGTACTCAAAAGAATATCGCCGCCTGTTGGTGGTAGACCCATATCGAGTTGTGTACCACCGCCGCGTACCAGCACACGCAAGCACTCTTTATCGGCAAAGGCCAGCACCGCCGCTATCTCTGACTCGTTCGCTGGCTCCACAACAACCTGTGGACGTATGCCCGCTACGATATCTACATCCTGGGCGGCACGAACCCAATTCCCTACCAGCGGCTCAAGGGCGGATTGTAGTGATTGTGATGAAATGGTCATTGCGCCCCTCCTTAAAAACGTTCGATGACGCCAGCGGCCTCCAGTGGATGCTGGCGGTAAGGACCAGGAACTTCACCGCAAAGACGTGGCGTGGGATACACTTTGTCTGGATTGCTCAGCCTTTGTGGGTCAATGGCGCAACGGATAAGTTGGTGTGTCGCCATATCCGCCTCGGTGAACATGAATTGCATATAGGTTTTTTTGTCGATGCCGACGCCGTGTTCACCTGTGATGCTGCCGCCGTGATCGACGCAGATACGCAATATCTCACCCGCAAGTTTCTCGGCATAATGCTCGGCTCCCTCGTTCCTTTGATCGTATAGTACAAGAGGATGGAGGTTGCCGTCGCCCGCATGAAAGACGTTGGCGACACGTAGGCCGTAGCGCGAACTCAACGCTTCGATTTCTCGCAACACCACTGGCAGTGCCGTGCGTGGTAGCACACCATCCTGCACAATATAGTTTGGGCTGATACGACCCATCGCGGCGAACGCGGCTTTGCGGCCTTTCCACATCAAGGTGCGTTCCTCGTCGGTACGCGCAAGGCGATACTCTGTCGCTCCGGCCTTTTTGCAAATATCCTCGATCTGGGCGAATTGGTGCGCGACCTCTGTCGCAGGACCGTCGAGTTCAATTAACAGGATAGCACCTGCGTCGAGCGGAAAACCAGCGTGTACCGCTGCCTCACATGCCTCAATCGCCAGCTTATCCATCATCTCGACAGCGGCTGGCACAATGCCTGCGGAGATAATGCCGGAGACAGTTTCGCCTGCCGAGTCGGGATTCGTGAAGGCCGCCATGACCGTTTGTACCGCTTCGGCTTTGCGTACAATGCGGACGGTGATCTCAGTGGCGATGCCTAATGTGCCTTCGGAGCCTACAATAATGCCCGCCAGATCGTAGCCGGGGGAGTCGAGCGTTGGACTCCCGATCTCGACCAGCTCACCATCCGGCAGTACAAGTTTCATGCCAAGGACGTGATTGACGGTAAAGCCGTACTTCAAGCAGTGGGCACCGCCAGAATTTTCGGCGATATTGCCCCCGATTGAACACACCTGCTGGCTCGAAGGGTCGGGAGCGTAGTAGTAGCCATGTGGGGCGACGCGCTGTGTTACCCACAGGTTGATGACACCGGGTTGGAGAACAATACGCTGATTGGGTAGATCAACATCGAGGATGCGATTCATGCGAGCAAGCGAGATAACAACGCCACCTTCTATAGGAAGGGCACCACCCGAAAGCCCTGTGCCGGAACCGCGTGGTACAAAGGGGATGCGTTCACGATAACAGATACGTATAACTCCCTGCACCTCTTCTGTTGAGGCTGGTAGCAGTACGAGGGCAGGCGTCACTCGAAAGCTCGTCAAGCCATCCGATTCATACGTTCGTAACTGCTCCTGTTTCTCTATCACTCCCTCATTGCCTACAATTGTTCGCAACTCTGCAACAATGCCGGGTTTTAGCATCAGCTTCTCCTTGACGCATGAACTGCTCTGACTACGATGTCGTCGCTACAAGGCTGTATGTATGTATGTATTGATTGATGAGGACGTTGGTTGTTATACTATACCTCCATACTGGATAATGTATCAAGTGTAGGGGCCATTATTCAGAACGCCTTCGTCCCCATCGACCACGTTCCTCACCCATTGATGCCATCCGTCGATGTCTGTTGTCTATTGGTATGAGGGCGTTCTGAATAATGGCTCCTACATCTATCGTTCATACTATAAATTTCTAATCTGTCCACACCCAATCGCGAACCTCTGGCATATCCTGGAGGTTGGCGCGAACGTAGCTGTGATGTTTGTCAAGCATGGCGTTACATTCAGCGATGAGTGGGGCGGTCATCTCTTGCAAGCGTGTCGCACGTTGCATCGCCATGATACAGAGGTGATAGCGGCTCATGCTGTTCAGGACAACCATGTCGAACGGCGTGGTAGTTGTGCCCTCCTCGTTGAAGCCGCGCACATGAAAGCGTTCTGCATTTGTACGACCATGCACGACTTCATGAATGGCACGTTGGTAGCCGTGAAAGGCGAACACGACGGGCTGACTTTCCGTGAAGTGTTCGACAAACATGGCATCACTCATACCGTGAGGATGCAGGTCTGGCGAATACAACGTCATCAGGTCAACGACGTTGACTACACGTACTTTTAGCTCTGGAATGTGGTGGCGCAACCAGTCTGCCGCCGCTATCGTTTCCAATGTAGGAGTGTCGCCCGCACAGGCTAGCACAACATCGGGTGTGATATGCTCGTCATTACTGGCCCATTGCCATATCGAGAGACCTTTCGTGCAATGTGCAATAGCATCTTCCATGTTGAGCCACTGCAGTTGCGGTTGCTTGTCAATCACGATCAGGTTGACATAGTTACGGCTCCGCAAACAATGGTTAGCAACCGAGAGAAGGCAGTTAGCATCAGGTGGTAGATAGATGCGTGCAATTGTGCCTTTTTTCGAGAGCATTGTATCGAGCAGACCTGGCCCCTGATGACTGAAGCCATTGTGGTCGTTGCGCCAGCAGGTCGATGTCAGCAGAATGTTGAGCGATGCAATCTTCTCACGCCAGGGCAGCCTGTCACCTTCCTGTAGCCATTTCGAGTGCTGCACAGTCATGGAGTCGGAGACCATCGCGAACGCTTCGTAGGTTGCGAAGACACCGTGTCGTCCTGTGAGCAGATAGCCCTCAAGCCAGCCTTGACAGAGATGCTCGCTCAACACCTCCATTACACGTCCATCGGGTGAAATGTGGTCGTCAATCGAAATTACTTTTCCGGTTGAGCAGCGATTCTCTACCTCGAACACGTTGCCCAGGCGGTTCGAGTTAGTCTCATCGGGACAGAAGAGGCGGAAGTTCTGCTGTTTGGCGTTGCGAGTGAAGATGTCACGCATCAGTTTGCCGAATTGTCGTGTGGATTCTGCGTGCTGTGTCGCAGGTTTCTGCACGTCAATTGCATAATCGGTGAATGGTGGCATGTCCAGGTCTACTAAGAGTTTCCCACCATTAGCGTGCGGATTGGCTCCCATGCGGCGCTCACCGCTTGGGGCAAGGGCGGCGAGTTCCGCGACAAAGCGACCTTGCTCATCGAAAAGTTCTTCGGGATGATAGCTTCGTAGCCAATCCTCAAGAATTTTTAGATGGGCAGGATTACCACTTACGTCATCAACCGGCACCTGATGAGCGCGGAATGTTCCCTCAATGAGTTTACCATCGACCTCTTTGGGTCCCGTCCAACCTTTGGGGCTACGCAGAATAATCGCGGGCCAGCGTGGTGCTTTTATGAAACCATGTGTGCGTGCGTCTTCTTGATAGGAGCGAATTTTGGCATAGCAGGTGTCAAGTGTCTCCGCAAAGGCTTTATGCATGGTCATGGGGTCACTGCCCTCGACAAAATGCACCTCATAGCCGTAGCTCTCAATTTGCTCCTGTACGTCGTCGTCCTCTTCTCGTCCCAGCACGGTGGGGCCAGAGATTTTATAGCCATTGAGATGCAAAATAGGCAATACAGCACCATCGCGCACTGGATTCAGAAACTTGAGGCTCTTCCAAGAACCTGCAAGTGGTCCAGTCTCGGCCTCGCCATCGCCCACAACGGCTATTACAATCAGGTTTGGATTGTCGAAAGCGGCACCATAGGCGTGAACCAGTACATAGCCAAGCTCGCCACCCTCATGAATAGATCCAGGTGTGGGTACGCTCACATGGCTTGGTACGCCCCCCGGCGTCGAGAACTGGCGGAACAACCTATGTATGCCCTCGGTATCTTGTGTGATATTGGGATAGACTTCAGTGTATGTGCCTTCTAAATACACGTTCGCAAGAATAGCAGGACCGCCGTGTCCGGGTCCTGCAAGATAGATCGCATCTACATTGTTGTCCTGAATGAGTCGATTGACGTGGACATAGATGAAGCTCAAGCCAGGCGATGTACCCCAGTGTCCAAGTAAGCGTGGCTTGATATGGTCGGCTTGCAGGGGTTCTCGTAATAAAGGGTTATCTTTTAAGTAAATCTGACCAATGGTCAGGTAGTTTGCGGCGTTCCAATAGCGATTCATCAGGTCAAGACGTGCCTGATCGACGTTTGCCATGAGACTCTCCTTTTGCATGAAAAAGCATTTTCAACGTTGGATGGGCATTTTTTGTAGTAGGTATGCGCCGTTATTCATGATACGCCAATTTTTACTCAACTAACTCTTTACGAGTTCGATGTACGTATCTTTATCGACACGAGCCGAGAAGAGCTTGGTTTCCTCGGTTCCATCCATCACGACATAGACAACGCCACCATCGGCGGCATTAACATAGCCCTGTTCACCTGTGCGTATTAAGCGTACACGATCACCTTCTTGAAAGTAGGTGCCTTCTGCATTCGTTTCCATTATAGCGTCTGCCTTTCTCCTGGATGCTCTACAAGCGTTTGCGTAAAATTTGTTTGCATTTTATTGGATAGAGGGGAGTGTAGCGCAAGTGCAACATCATAGGTGGAGTTATGCGCGATACTGGGTACAAGCGAAGATGCAATGACCTTTTTATAGATTTTTACATACTTCTGAGCCATGACGCGTGCGGTGAAATTGTGTTCGACGTGTGCATGAACCGCTACTCGATCAAGCTTGCTAATGCGGAAGATGGAGCGTGTCATCTCGTCTACATTCTCCACAAGAAAGCCACTTGTACCGTGCATTACAATTTCTGGGGCTGCTCCACGATTAAAGGCAATCACTGGACAACCGACCGCCATTGCTTCAATCATGACCATGCCAAATGGCTCTTCCCACTGGATGGGGTTGAGCAAGGCGCGAGCGCGACTCAACAGATTCACCTTCTGCTCCATGTTGACCGGACCGATGTACTTGACCTGCTGATCGTCGATGAGCGGTTGAATGTGCTGGTCAAAATAGTTGACTGATTCCTCAATGTGCCGATCAATAGTGCCTGCAAGTACGATAGGTACACCAGCTCTTTTTGCCGCTGCAATAGCCAGGTGTGGGCCTTTCTCAGGCACAAAACGCCCCAGCCACGCGACATAATTCTCTGGCTGTTGTCCGGCCGTCTGATAGTGTTGCATCGGTAGCCCATGATGCACCACGCCAACAACGTTGAGTGGATGCGTATTATTCGCACGCACCTGCTCACTAATCATGACCATTGGCACCGTTGAGGCCCATTCCATATAATAATCGTCGGCGTCTCCTATCCACGACTGTACACGGTCGAAAGGAAAGTGACTGTGAAGAGTCATGACATGTGCAACACCTACATGTGCTAAAAGGGGAAGGAGATACATTTCCGCGCTAGAAGAGAGATGGGTGTGTACAATATCAAAATCGTGGTCTTTGATGTATTCAACAGCCTTGTGGAGATGATAGTAGGCTTTGAGATGTCCCTGCCACGGAACACCGGAGTCAATCAGTGACTGTGGGAAAAACGAAACAAGTTTGGCCGATGTTTTAGCATCACCGGGAGCGAATAAAGTAACGTCGTGTCCCTGTGCCACCTGCTCTTCTACCAAATTATACAGCACGACCTCTGTCCCACCATAGTTCTTAGGGGGAATAGTAATCCAGGGTGGAGCTATGTGTGCAATTTTCATAATGTATCCTTTACACTAAGTTGGTACAAACGCCATGACGATATGAGGATGTATCAACAACGGTTGCGTATCTTATCTTTCCATACCGACCCTGGGAGGGCATCCTGAACCAATAACTTGTGTAGCAGGCGTATGGCAAGAATTTCAAGTGGGTGAGAAGAGCAAGAGACAACTTCTGTGGTGTTTTTGCGTTTTCCCAATAAACGTCCTATAGCTAGTATAGCATATATTTATGGAAAAGTCGAATGATTATTAAAAAATGTGTAAGCACAGGCACTGAGATGCGTTACAGTGCCTGTGCTTACACATTTTAGTCTGCTTATCTGTTTGTTCTGTCACCTTCGAGAAAGAAGACGATACGCTCGCAAATGTTGGTGCAGTGGTCGCCAACACGTTCGAGATTGTGGGCAATCCAGAGCCAGTATGTCATACGCTGCATCGCCAGACCATCCTGTTGTAGCACAGGAATGGCGTGAATACCCGACATCATGGTCATCAAATCCTGACGTACTGTCTGATAGCGTTCATCTACCGCATCGTCTTTTTGCAGAAGAGCCTTCGCTTCCTCAACATTATTAGAGGAAAATGCCTGTATTGTTTCGTGTAGCATGCCTTGAGCCTCTTGCCCAAGCGTTTGAAGGCCAGCAACGATGGACGCCTCGCTTACGTTATGGTCGGTTGCTTGCTCCTGACTATCGCTCATTGTGGAAGATGGGTTTATTTCGAGTTGGCTCACGCCTGTTTTACGCAGGGGGGCCATGCGTATCAGCAGTTTTGCAATACCGACCGCGTTATCGCCTGTGCGTTCCAGGTCCGCTGTAATTGAGGGAACCGACGAGAGCAGACGCAGGTCGCGGCCCCCCAGTGGCTGTTGCAGCGTGAGTGACTGAAACGTGAGCCTGTCAACCTCGCCTCTCAGATTGTCGATAGCGTCATCGGAGGCAACTATTAATCCGCAGAGTGCTTCGTCACCTGTTGCTATCGCCTGTAATGATTGTGCGAGTGCCTGCTCGATTAACTCGCCCATACGTTTGATATCGGTCGTAATTGCTTGCAGTTGTGTGTCCAAAATTGTTCTTGCCATGCTGTGTACATCCTTTCGTCTGTTTACAAAAATTGTAACACCTACATATTAAGGATATATTAAGGATGGTAGAGGAAAGTCTCACCTGTTCTGGAGGTGGGATGAAAGCGGTCCATGCTGCAACTCACTCCATCCCTGATTTTCAGTATATGCCGTTTGATGTCTCCAGCCAAAAGTGCACCAACCGGAATTTTTGGCCTCTCAACTTTCTTTCATCGTTTCTCGGCCACATGTATAAAGCTGATCAATCATTCCGTGAACAAGAGCTATGAAGCGGCATTAGTGACAGGTTTCCAGTCGGCAACTAAAGAGACAACATTTTTCATGGACTCGGACAGACAGTTTGATGCAACCTTATAGCCTTCTTTCCTTGATTGAGCAGTATGACGCTGGACTCGGATATCTTTGTTTTAATAGCTTTGGAGCTTAGAGCAAGGAATTTTTATTTAGTGTTTTGGCTCGTTGTTATCTTTATCTGATGATGTTTTATCAAGTCGTGATTGAACTGCTGCGAGTTTTGCAGGAGCAATATAAAGATACTCAAGAATAGCCTCAACAAAGCTTAGAATAATTGGCACATCCTCCTCAATTACATCCTCTTCAACATCGTGAGCACCAAAGACGCGAAGTTTATTTATCTGTTTAGCCATTTCTTGCAATTGTTTTGGAATAAGGTCAGAAGTGGTGAGATTGTGAAGTTTATTCCCTAGCATTTTGCCTTCTACACCTTTGTCGTTAAGCGCAGCTTCCAAAGTTCTCCCTGCCATCACAGCGAAAGCGTTCGGTGAAATATGTTGTACCTTCAAAGCTTCTTTGTATCTTTTTTCAACCAGTGATGGAATATTGTTTAACTTTGTTTCAGAGGGATAAACTTCCTTTACTATAGTTGAATTCATATCATAAGGTTCAAAATGATCTTCATTTCTGCCATACCATTCATACTCTAATTCTAAAGTGGGCTTGTTACAAGTTTGGCATTGAAGTAAACGATATTTTATTTCTGTAAATGCAGATAGCATTGCTCGTTCTTGTTCATCGTTCCATTCATACTCCTCATCTTTGTAGTCATATTTACCTTTTTCCTCGAAAAGTGTTTTGTTGCCACAATGTCTACATATTCTCAGTTTTTTAGTTTCTTCCATTTCATTCTCCAAGTAAATAAAAATTCCTTGCACTAGTAGTCCTATATTTTTCAAGTTTATTATTTGCTCTTACTCTAACAAATCGAAAACTACCTAGCATACCTTTCCTCTTAACGTTCTCCCATCAACTTCTCTAAGGTGATCTTGACCCGTTTTCGTGGAGCCCCCGAAGTGGGGAACTAGCTCAACGGTTGTTCATAGACAAGTGGGCTGACATATCCCAGTGAGGAATGCAGCCGTTGCCGATTGTAAAAGGTCTCGATGTA